>Ga0114969_10000113_pt1 | contig 65340 bp, 59 predicted proteins | sample M_130807_MF_Meta_FD_87316 | JGI IMG/M metagenome (GOLD analysis project Ga0114969, IMG submission 87316) | Freshwater microbial communities from Lake Montjoie, Canada to study carbon cycling - M_130807_MF_MetaG | ecosystem: Environmental > Aquatic > Freshwater > Lake | place: Lake Montjoie... | reverse complement strand
ATTTGAAAGCGTAGGTAATTATGCTAAAGTATTTTTTGGTAATAACAAACCCTTAATCTTAAAATCGTTAAATGCATTAGAAGAACGATTAGATGAAAAAGTTTTTTTTAGAGCCAACAGAAAACATATTGTAAACCTTCGCATGATTGAAAAGATAGAGCCATACTTTAATGGGGGCTTATTATTAGATTTACATGCTGGAGAGAAAGTTGAAGTAAGTCGTAGGCAAGCTGTTAAGTTTAAAGAAATGATGAGTCTTTAACACTTGGTAAATAACCTTTGGAATTAAGTAATAAAAAATAAATAATGAAAAAGATATCTTTAATTTTTGTGGCTGCTTTATTTAGCCTATTTGGTTTTGCACAAAAAATAGATAAAATAATAAATGCTACAGAAGTAGAGCGTATAGAAAAAATATTAAGTGCCGACGATATGCTTGGTCGTAAACCGTTTACACCGGGTATTGATAAAGCTGCAGATTTTATAGCTGCCGAATTTACTAAAAGTAATTTAGGCTTCTTTGGTACAGCCCCCACTTATTTTCAAGAGTTCAGTATGGTAAAACCTAAACTAGCAAGTTTGGAAGGTGCTATAGATGGAGACACATTAAAGGAAACTAATTTTTTTGCTAATACAACACAAGATGCACTCCATTTAGATGGAATTAGCGATTATGAAATAGTTGAGATAAAAAAAGAAGAAGATTTTTTTAAAAAAGTATTTGCCATTATGGAGGAAAATAAAAATATTTTTGTTTTAGTCGATAAAGTACACACCGATAAATTTAAACGTCTTAAAAATTTTGGTTACCGTCAAAAGTTCTCATCGCCAACTACTCAAGTTTTTTATTTAACTGAACGTAAAGAAGTAAGTAATGTTCATGTAAATGTAGCTTACAACAATACACCACAAAAATTAAAAAATGTTGTTGCAATAATACCAGGCAAAAGTAAAAAAGATGAATACGTAGTTTTTGGTGGACATTACGATCATTTAGGCACCACAAAACCCAACGCAAATGGTGATAGTATTTACAATGGTGCAAACGATGATGCTGCTGGTACAACTGCAGTAATGATGTTAGCCAAATATTTTGCAGCCAAAAAAAATAACGAACGTACCTTAATTTTTGTTGCCTTTACTGCCGAGGAAATTGGTGGCTATGGTAGCCAATATTTTAGTAAGCAACTTAACCCCGATAAAGTAGTGGCCATGTTTAATATTGAAATGATTGGTACCGAAAGTAAATGGGGTAACAATAGTGCTTTCATTACTGGCTTCGAAAAAAGCGATTTGGGTAAAATAGTACAAGCAAATTTAGTAGGCAGTAAATTTAAGTTTGAGCCAGACCCTTACCCAAAACAAAATTTATTTTACCGAAGCGATAATGCAACCCTTGCAGCACTAGGTGTACCTGCACACACAATAAGTACAGCTAAAATGGATGAAGTACCAAACAACGAACCTAATTACCATAAAGTAAGTGATGAAATTGGCACATTAGATATGAAAAATATGGCTGAAATTATTAAAGCCATTGCCCTTAGTAGTGCTTCTATTATTAGCGGAAAGGATACACCAACAAGAGTTGAAAAACCTAAAGAATAAATTTTTTTATACCATAAATATTTTATGCTTTTATTAAAAGAACCAAGCGTTGTATGGTTGCAAATAAAAAAGTTATCCTTCTTTAAATAATAAAATACTGCAATGATCCTCTTATAGTTAACTCTAATTATAAAATATATTTATTATGAGTAACCATAAAAGATTGGGTGTATGGATGGATAGTATTCATGCAACTGTTGTAGGAAATAATGATGAATATGAACTAGTAATTGTAGCTCATATAAAAAGTGAAAAAGCTACACATAATTCTAGCGAAAAAATGAGTGCCGAGAGTTTGTTGAAATATTTTAGTGATAAAATATAGTCAATTTATTTATTGAATTAGTTCCCTTCTTTTTTCTTCGATAATTTTCTTTTCAAACTTATTGAATATAATTAAAATTAACAGTCCAAAAACAATGGCTGATAGAATGAGCAATGTATTTAAAAGTCCGCTGGTAGCAAAAGATAACCGAATTAAAATGGTTGAAATAATAAAACCTGAGTTTCTGATAACCTTATGAAATTCATCGGTATGAAAAAAAGAGAACAGCAACAAAATAACATCAGCAACAATTAGAATAGTAAAAAACTGCTCAAAGAAAATATTATTAATATTTTTAAAAGATATACTTCCATCAGTACTTGAGTTAATTGTACCCAAAAACCATTGTAAAAATGAATAGATGGCAACAAAGATGAGTACAGGCACTAATAATGTAGCCAAAATCTTTTTTACTTTAATAAATCGCCCTATTTCTTTCAGTTCATTTTCTTCAATAACCCCATCAACATATTTCTTTTTACTTTGTACGTAAAATTGATAAATAAGAAAAAATAACAATAAAGAAGCGATAAGATCGTACGTAAATTGCATATCATTTTTTAATTCAAACCAATCTTGTGAAAAAGATAAATTTGAAAGATCTTTAAATAGTCTACGGATAATGATTAACGTAATAATTTCGTATTGTTTACCAATGTAAGTTGTAAACGATTTTGGAAGATAATAAATTAGTAAATAAACTTCATACACTAGTATAAATGAGAAAGGGGTATAAATTGCTGCAATTGGGTTTTTTAATAAATCGGGAGTAGAATTTTGTGAGATAATACCAAAATCTACACAGTAGATAACTATTAAGTGAATAAGGAAACTAACAATAGCTATAATCAAGATAGTTTGTTCACTTGTTTTTTTAACTTTATCTGAAAGTAGTTTTTGGTAAACAATTTCAAATTTTTTATTTAGCCCCATTATAGTTTATTGATTTTGTATAATAAATAAAATTTTAACAAATATTAAAGTACTTATTAACTTTATTAAATATATAACAATTTATTGGTAAAATTGTTTGGTTTCTAAATATTGCTAACTATAAAATATGTTATTACTTAATAAATAAACACAAGTTGTTTTTTAAAGAATTTAGTATTGTAATTATACACCCACAGGCACACTATGCACCGCTGCTGCCATTTCTTTAATTAGGTTAGCATCTTTTTCTATGGCGTTGCCTACAACAATAACATCAGCACCTGCTTTGCAGTTTAGGTAGGCTTTTTCGGGGTGGGTAATACCACCACCAATTATAAGGGGTACATCAATACAACTGCTTACTTTTTGTATCATACTCTCGGTAATAGGGCGTTTTGCTCCGCTACCAGCATCCATATAAATCAGCTTCATGCCTAGCATTTCACCAGCCATAGCAGTACATATGGCTATTTCGTTTTTATCGGCTGGCAATGGGGTTGCATTGCTAATGTAACTTACTGTTGTTGGTGCGCCACCATCTATTACCATATAGCCAGTGGGCATAATTTCTAAACCACTTTGTTTTACAACTGAGGCACTTATTACATGCTGCCCAATTAATAAATCGGCATTACGGCCGCTTATTAAACTTAGGTACAAAAGTGCATCGGCATACTTACTTACTTGGTTTGGGCTGCCAGGAAAAAGTATAACAGGTATGTTGCAATTGCGTTTTATAAACTTTACACATTCATCTAAATAATTACTTATTACAAGGCTACCTCCTACCAAAAAATAATCAACTTTGGCACCTACTGCAAGGGTAATCAATTGCTCAATACTAGTATCGTTAACCTTATCGGGGTCAATTAATACTGCAAACGATTTTTTTCCTTGCTGCTTTCGTTCTGTTAATGAATGATATATGCCGTTGTTCATTGAATTGATAGATTAGTGCAAAAATGTAACAAAAAAAGTTATTAGTAAAATATTAGACGGTATTTGTGGGTTTTACGTGGCAAATTGAGTTTTTAACCACAGATAACTCTGATTTTTGCCACAGATTCTCTTTTCTGTAGGTTTAATGTGTAAATTTGAGCAATGGATTTTAGTGGAGAAATATCGTTTAAAACTGCACGTAGTGGTGGTAAAGGCGGGCAAAATGTAAACAAGGTAGAAACCATGGTAGAAGGCTATTGGCATGTGGCTTCCTCTTTATTAGTTTCTGCTGAGCAAAAAAGCCTTATTGCCGAAAAACTTGTAAATAAAATAAACTCTGAGGGGTTTTTGCTTGTAAAAAGCCAAACCGAACGTACACAGCTTGGTAATAAGCAGCAGGTTATTAAAAAAATAAATCTATTAATAAATAAAGCGTTAATAGTACCTAAAAAACGTAAGCTAACTAAAGTACCTAAGGGGGTTATTGAAAAAAGATTGGAGGGTAAAAAAAATAAATCATCTATTAAAGAAAATAGAAAAAAAGTAATTGTATAGCCGTGAAAATAAAAATTAGCCTATCACTTTTGTTGTTTGTTTTATTAAGCATAGTATTGTTAGAGGCTTGTAAAAAAACGGATGTCTTAGTTTACAAGCCAACCTATTTAACCTTTACAGTGCCTATCGGCTGGCCTCAGCCTACTAAAAATATTTTTGAAAATAACCCATTAACAGAAGAAGGTTTTCAACTTGGTAGAAAATTATTTTATGATGGAAAGTTAAGTAAAGATGGGAATTTCCCTTGTGCTAGTTGCCACCAACAGTTTGCGGCTTTTGCCACATTTGATCATGATTTTAGCCATGGCTTTAATAACAGTTTTACTACTCGCAATGCCCCTGCAACCTTTAATTTAGCCTGGATGCCTTTATTGCATTTAGATGGTGGTATAAATCATTTAGAAGTACAGCCTTTAGCACCAATTACTGCACCCAACGAAATGGCAGAAACGTTAGAAAATGTTTTAACTAAATTAAAAAATGATTCCGCCTACCCTGAATTATTTAGAAAAGCTTTTGGTAGTAGCGAAATTAATAGCCAAAAAATGCTTAAAGCTATTGCACAATTTATGGGTAGCATGGTTAGCAGTAATAGTAAATACGATAAAGTACAACGAGGAGAAACTACTTTTACAACGGCCGAACAAAATGGGTATACTTTTTTTAAAGCCAAGTGCGATGCTTGCCATAAAGAGCCTTTATTTACAGATAATAGTTTTAGAAATAATGGACTTGCCATAAATACTTTTATAAACGATTTTGGTCGACTAAAAATTACCAATCAACGAAGCGATTCATTAAAATTTAAAGTGCCTACGTTACGTAATGTAGAGCTTACATTTCCGTATATGCATGATGGCCGTTTGTATGCACTAAGAGATGTTTTAGACCATTACAGCAGTAGCTTAATCACTACACAACCTTCACTTGACCCCTTGTTGGTTAATAGAATTGCAATGAGTAACATTGATAAAAATAATTTAATTTCTTTTTTACGAACGTTAAATGATACTACGTTTACAAAGAATGTACGCTTTAGTCAGCCTTAACGTTTACCGGACTTTTTACTGATTAATTTAAAAAGTTAAAGGACTATTTTGTTTAGCGTTATAGTACCTAAAAATCCCAAAAAGGCGCAAAGAGTATAAAGTAAAAACTTAGTGAACGTAGCAGCTTTTTGGGAAGTTATATAAAAAGATAATTAGCTTTTACGCATAGAAATTAACGTAGTTAAAATTTGCTTTTGTATTTCTATTTCTGCTTTTTGCGTAACTTGATCTTGTTCGTTATCCGAAATTTTCTTTTCTAATTTCGCTTTTTCTTTTTGCAAACTAACGCCATCTTCAATTAGGCTACTCGATTTTTTTTCATTCTTTTCTACTACTTCTTGTTGTTCTTTTATTTGCACTTCTAAATCGTAAGCAACAATTACCGGCCCAAAATTAGTTAAGTAGTTTTTGCCATTATTAAAAACGGTAGCATCTAAGGTATCGCTTACAAATTGCTCTAATCCTTTTGATATTAACAGGGTTATTTTTGAATTGTCTTTATCTTTTCTACTTTTTTTATCTACCATAAAATATAAATCATACATATCGCTACCTATTTCTGCCATTCGAACCCCTTTGTACACCATAAAGCCTTTTGTTTCTTTGCTTTTATACCCCAATTTTGTAAATTTATCATAAATAGCTGCTTGTGTTGTTTTTGTAGAAAAAGGGTATTCCATTACTGCAGCTTGGCGTGGAATTTTTTGAAACTCAACAGGCTCGACTCTGCTTTGTGCTAATGATACAAAGCAATTTATTATGGCTACTGCAACTATTACTAATTTTTTCATTTTAAAACTGTTTAATTGGTTCAATACAAAGATAGTTTTAATACATTTTACGTTGCATGCATATTTTAAAACATTATTAAAAAATAACAAAGTAAATTTGAAAAATTTTAAACAACTTGAGTAGTGTTAAAAAATTAGCGGGGCAAACACTTTGGTATGGTATTCCAAGCATACTTAGTCGCTTTATTGGATATATAATGAATTTTACTTTGCCCATATTTTTTGCACAACCTGCAAGCACAGCCGATATTACTCAATTATATGCAGCCATCCCATTCTTAAACATCTTATTTACTTACGGTTTAGAAACGGCATATTTTAGATTTAGCCAAGAAAAAGATAAGGATAAGCTTTACAATACACTTTCTATCTCCTTAATTACATCTACCCTTTTACTAAGCGGAATTTTATATATTTTTAGGACTGATATTGCCCATATTTTAGGTGTAGCCAACCATCCAGAATATATTAATTGGATGATTTGGATTGTGTTTTTTGATGCACTATGTTCATTGGCATTTGCCAAACTACGTCAAGAAAATAGACCCAAAAAATATGCCTTTGTTCGCCTTGCAGGTATAGTTGTAAATTTTGTGGTTGTTATTTTATTTGCAGGGGTTTTGCCAAAATATCTTTCTACACATCCTACAAGCTCGTTAAATACTATTTATACTCGTTTTGATAAAATTGATTTTTATTTTATTGGAAATATTTGCAATAGCCTTATTACGTTCATTTTATTATTTACAGAGTTTAAAAAAATAAAATTCAGTTTTAACTTTTCCCTTTGGAAAGAGGTAATGAAGTATAGCTACCCATTAATTATTGCAGGATTAGGCGGTATGATAAACGATATGCTTAGTCGCTTAATTTATCAGCATGTAGTAGACTTACCAGCCGAAGAAGCAAAAAATGAGTTAGGTATTTTTGGTAATATTTTTAGACTTGCTGTGTTAATTACCATAATGATACAGGCGTTTAGAATGGCAGCAGAACCCTTCTTTTTTAATCGTAGTAAAGATGTAGATGCGAAAAAAACATATGCCAAAATAATGAAATTTTTTGTACTTGCTTGTTGCTTTATGTTTTTAATTATTGGTTTATATTTAGATGTTTTTGAATGGTTCTTTATTGCTATTAATCACCCTAAATGGATAGAAGGGTTAGCCATTGTTCCGCTATTAGCATTAGGCAATATTTTTTTAGGCATTTATTATAACCTAAGTATTTGGTATAAACTAACTAATAAAAATTTATACGGTGCTGCTATAACTATTGGTGGTGCTATACTTACTGTTATCCTTAACGTAGTGCTAATTCCAAAATTTCATTATTTAGGAGCTGCTGTTGCTACATTTTGTTGTTACTTATTTATGATGTTATGCAGCTATTGGTTAGGTAAAAAATATTACCCAGTGGCTTACCCAGTAAAAAAATTAATTGCTTACATTGTTTTAGTTGTATTAATTTATTTAACCCATTTAGGCTTAACAAAACTCTACGATAATCATCTTTGGTTTTCCTTATTAACAGCTACCATTTTACTATCTTTTTTTGTATGGTTTGTTAGTAAAATTGAAGCCAAAGAATTTGCTAAACTTCCTAAAATTGGAAAATACTTTAACAAACAACGTGTAGTATAAATGCGGAAGATTTTACACTATCTTTTTAAAAAACCACTTACGTGGTCTACTAATAAATTTTCCGGAGCCCTCAATAAAGAAGTTGTTTTTACCTGATTAGATAAATTGTATAAAGGAAGGAGAGAAAGTTGGAAGAAGTTTTAAAAGACTTGGATTAGTTTTTTATACCTATGCTGGCGGGGGAGAAGACTGTGTAGATATTTACGGAACAGGATCATACCCATGTCCACCCCAAGGATGGCATTTACTAACTCGTTTTAACGTAAGCCAAAAACCTTTTACTGGACCGTGCTTTTTAAAGGCTTTAATACCATAGTGGGAGCATGTAGGTTGATAGCGGCACTTATTACCTAACCAAGGAGAAATTATCCATTGATATAATTTTATTAAAACTATAAACGGAAAACTAGCTATCTGCTTTAGTTTGCTCATTACAATTTTTTTGTACTCGTTTTAAAACGGCAGCCGTTTTGTCAAAAATTGTTGTATAATCTGGTAATTCGTTTCCAGTATAAACAAAAAAAATGGCTAAATGTATATTTTTTTCAACCACTATTTTTTGTAGCTCATTTTTTTGTAACCGATAAGCCTCTCTCATTAACCGTTTTATCCTATTTCTATCTACTGCCTTTTTAAAATATTTTGTACTAACTGTAAATCCACTTTGTAGATGGTCGTTTGTATTTCTTATTGGTTGGTTGGTAATTGGTAACACCGAATTCGTATCAGGTACTTTTAACAAATAAATTACTCGAAAGGGGAAAATAGAAAACGCCTTGCCTTGCTTAAAAACTTGCTCAATTAATTTGCGACTTTTTAAACGTTCTGTTTTACCTAATGTGTATCGTTGAGATGTATTCAATATAGCAAAATTAAAAAAGTCCTGCTGTAAAAGCAGGACTGAATATTTTTACAGGAGTAAATTCTATTTTTTATCGCCATGTTCGCTACTAACCGACAATTTATGACGACCTTTTGCTCTACGACTTGCTAATACTTTACGACCATTTGCAGTTTGCATACGTTTACGAAAACCGTGTACCGTTTTTCTACGGCGTTTATGGGGTTGATAGGTTCTTTTTTTACCTGGCATTGTTTAAATTTTTTCCTTTTACAAATATTATTTCTAAAACTTACCTCGAGGCACCATCCCCGTTGGTTTTGAAAGGATGGCAAAGGTAATGGTTTTAATGAATACTTAAGACTGAAAATTGAATAATTTTATAATTAAAGGCTTAAATGGGTTGATTTTATATTTTTGCCAAAGAAATTAATAGCATGATTATCAAAATCTTGGGTACTATCGGTCGTATAAAACTGCATTTGTTGATTTTTGCTACAATTATGATCAATTTCTGGGTGTCTCCCTAAATAATCCTTTAAACTGTTAGCTACTATTTTACCTTGAGACAAAATAGTTATATTTTTTGCAACCAATTGCTGTATACTTTCTGTTAATAATGGGTAGTGGGTACAGGCTAACAAAATAGTGTCGATGGTTGCGTTTTGTTGTAATAAATTCTGTACATCTTTTTTAATAAAATAGTTTGCCCCTTCAGTATGTTGTTCATTATTTTCGATTAAAGGTACCCACATGGGGCATGCTTGTTGATATACTTGGATAGATGGATAGAATTTTTCTATTTCAATGGGATACGATTGAGACTGAACTGTGCCGTTTGTTGCTAAAATTCCAATATGCTTTGTAGTTGAGTAATTTCCTAGTACTTCAGCCGTTGGCCGTATAACCCCTAACACTCGTTTTGATGCATCGATTGTTGGCAAATAAGTTTGTTGTATGGTACGTAACGCCTTTGCCGAGGCTGTATTACAAGCCAAAATTACTAAAGAACAACCTTGGCTAAATAACCATTGTACGCACTCCAACGTATATTCATAAACGGTTTCAAAGCTTCTTGTGCCATAGGGAGCTCTGGCATTATCGCCTAAATACAAATAATCGTATTGGGGTAGTGTATGTACAATTTCCTTTAAAACGGTTAAGCCTCCGTAACCACTATCAAAAATGCCTATGGGTTGTTTCATTTGGTAAAAATAGTTTTTTATACTCCCTTACTTATCATAAGACTCATTTTTTTATAAAAGTAAAGCCTTTCAACTAATTGAAAGGCTTTACAAAATTATTTTATACAAAAATTAGTTTGCTTTTACAGCTGGCTTTGCAGTTGCAGCAGCTGGGTCTTTGATAGCTAACTTCTTTTTTACTAATGCTATAACATCATCTCCTGGAGGTGCAACAATTATTGTGCTTACATCTAATATATATGCATAACCAGCTTCTTTTGCTACTTGTTTGATAGCATCCATAGCTTTTGTACGTATTGGAGTTAATAATTGTTGTTGACGTTGTTGTAATTGCTCTTGTGCTTTTTGACTGAAGCCTTGTACCTCTTGATACAACTTAATCAATGTATTTCTCTTAAACGTTTTTTGGTTATCAGTAAGCTTTGCAGAATCTTTGATAAACAAACTATCTTGCTCGTTTAATTCCTTAATCAAGTCATTATTTTGCTCTTGCAATAAGCGTTGATATTCTTCTAAATCTTTTGATGCTTTTTCAGACTCGGGCATTGAACCCATTAATTCTTCTGTATTAACATACCCAATTTTTTGTTGTGCTGATGCGGTAAAAAAACCTAAGGCCATTACACTTGCTACAATTAATTTTTTCATTTTTTTTAAGTTTACTTTTCTTTTTTTTATTAAGTAGATTTTATTATCAAAAAGGCTGCTTACGTACAGCTTATTATGATTTATTTAACCCCTAAATTTCTGAGCACATCATCGCTCCTATCCAATTTAGGGTCAGCAAAGATAACGGTAATTCCTTCACTTTTGTCTAAAATAAAGTCATATTGTTTATCTACCGCTAATTTTTGTACTGCGTTGTATACTCTATCCTGTATTGGTTTTATAAGCTCTTGTCTTTTTTTAAACAAGTCGCCTTCAAAACCAAAGCGTTTTTTTTGTAAATCTCTTAATTCTTTTTCTTTGTTAAAAATTTCGTCTTCTCTTTTCTTTTTTAATTCATCGCTAAGCATAATAGCTTCTGCATCAAAATCTTTTAGCATTTTATCTACTGCTGTTTGTTTTTGATCAATTTCTTGCTGCCATTGTACGCTAAATTGATCTAATCTTTCTTGTGACTCTTTATATTGCGGTACTTTTTCTAAAATATATTTAGAATCAATAACGGCATAACGTTGTGCTTGTGCGGTAGTTAACACAAAGTAGCAAGTTGCTAGTAAAAAAAGTTTTTTCATTTTTAATTATTAATTTTTAATTATTAATTCCTATTGTGGCTCTTGACCTAGCATGAAGGTAAATTTAGCTGCGCCTTTTAAGCCACTTGTTGGTGTATACCTGTCAAACCCTATGCCATAATCGAAACCTAACAAACCAAACATTGGTAAAAAGAAACGCATACCTACCCCTGCTGATCTACGAAGTTTAAACGGATTGTAGGTCTTAAAATCGTACCAACCATTTGCAGCCTCAAAAAAAGCTAACCCATAAATTGTACTTGTAGGGCTAGTACTAAATGGATACCGAAGCTCCATTGTATATTTATTAAAAATAGAAAAATACTGCTGAACATTGCTGCCATTATCTGGATTTACTTTTGGGTCAGATGAGGTATACACTGGATAACCTCTATGTGCAATAATATCATAACCTAATAGAGCAAACTGATTATTTAACCCTGCATCTCCCACCTGAAAGCGCTCGAAAGGAGATACTTGTAATTTACTATTATATTTACCAATAAAGCCATATTTAGCGGCGGCTTTAAAAATAAATTGTTTATTTTTTTCAGCTCCTCTTGCCCTTCCTATTGGTACATACCATTCACCATCAAAACGCCATTTGTGAAACTCTGGCAATTTAAACTCGTTTTCGTCGCCAATTTTTATACCCATTAATGAATAGGGTAATGTAAGCTGGCCACTAAACATAAAGTTAGAACCTGAAGTTGGGAAAATAGGGTTTGGCCCAGCAGAGTTACGAAGTAAGGCTATTTTTAAGCTTATATTGGTTGATGTACCGTTTGATAAATTACCAAACCCACCAATCAAATAATTTTTAAGCTCGTAGGTTTGCACATTTAAAGCATAGATTAAGTTAAAAAAGTCATCTGGCCATTTTAATTGCTTACCTAACGATATGCTGAAGTTGTTTATTTTTACATACGATGTATCGCCACATTTTCTACAAAAAGTTCCTGTTCTGCTATCAAAAGTATTAGCTTGTTTTGTATTGGAGTAGCCAATAGTAAAAGAGTTTCTTTTTTTACCTCCTAGCCATGGCTCGGTAAATGAAAAGTTGTAGCTACGAAATGCTTTACCATTCGATTGTATTCTTGCACTTAGTCTTTGCCCATCGCCACTGGGCAAAGGATCCCAAGTTGATTTTTTACGAATATTTTTTAGGGAGAAGTTGCTAAAGGTAATACCTAAAGTACCTGTTAAACCTATACCTCCGCCAAAACCAGCAGAAAGCTCTAATTGATCTGCAGATTTTTCTTCAATTTCCCAATTAATATCTACTGTACCATTTTCGGCATTAGGCACAACGTTTGGATTAATTTTTTCGGCGTTAATAAAACCTAACTGACCTAATTCTCTTTGTGTTCTAATAATATCTTGACGGCTAAATTTTTCGCCAGGTATGGTACGTAACTCTCTTCTAATTACATAGTCTTTTGTTTTATCGTTACCGCTTACCGTTATGTTACCATAAACAGCTTGAGGTCCTTCAGTCATTCGTACTTCAAAGTCTATGGTATCATTATATACAGCAGTTTCTACAGGATCTACCCTATAAAATAAATAACCATCATCCATATAAATACTACTAATATCTCCACCCTCAGCAGACAGTTGTTTACCTAATCGCTTATTTAATAATTCTAAATTGTACACATCGCCTCGTTTAATCCCTAGCAATACATTTAATATAGAATCTTTATACTTTGTATTTCCTCTCCAAGCAATATTTCCAAAATAATATTTATTGCCTTCGTTTACTTTTATATCAACATTAAGGTTTCCTTTGGTATCGTAAAACTGAGTATCGGCAACTATTGTAGCATCTCTAAAGCCTTGAGAGTAATAATAATCCAATACTTTTTCTTTATCCTCTAAATATTTTTTTTCGCTGAATTTGGCTCCACTAAATAATTTAAAACGTATGTAGGGATCTAATATCTCTTTGGTTTTACTAAGCGATAAAAAACCATAATCGTTTATGTATTCTATAAATGTTAATTGTTTAGATGAATCGCCATAAGGGCTTTCTACTTTTGCAGGGAATAAGGTAACCCTACTCATTTCCTTGGTACCCTTCATTTGCTTTTTAAGCTTTGCTTCAGCAACCTCCTCGTTGTTGGTAAAGTTTAATGAGCTTACTCTTACTTTTTTCCCCTTTGCTATAAAAAAAGTCAGTATTATCCCGTTATTAATAGCGTTGGTTTTTTCTTCTTTCATCTCCACACTTACATTACGGTAGCCTTTATCTGTATAAAATTTTTGAATAACTTCTACAGCGCTTATTTTCATATTATCTGTTACAACTCTATCTCTTGCTAAACCTACTTTTTCCTTAAGGTCATCTTTCTCCCCTTTTTTTACACCTTCAAAAATAAATTCAGCTAATCTTGATCGTTCTGTAACATCTAATAAAATGTATATATCTCTATCTACAACTTTTGTTATATAAACTTTTACATCGGCTATTAAATTTTGTTTCCAAAGTTTATTTATTGCTTTTCCAAACGCATCGCTGCCCGGCAGTTGCACTTTATCGCCAATGGCTAAACCCGATATTGATACAAGTAAATTTTCATCAAATGCTTTTGTTCCTTTTACCTCAATACCTGCTATTGTATATTCTTTTGGAAATTTAGATTTATATATTTCTAGTAATGCTGGATCTATAGAGGTGGGAATGGTATCAAGCTGAGCAATAGCCATTTGGCTACTAAATACAAATGTTACACTAAATAAAAATATTTTGTAAAATAGCTGCATGTATAGTTAATTTTCGATGAGCAAATTAAGCTCTTTAATTAAAAGTATTTGTTAAGATTAATGCACTTAAACCCTAAATAGGAATTTAAAACCATTTTTATAAAGTATTTAACCTAAAAACTGCCAAATTACCTCTTGGCAATTAAACGGTTAGCTGTCAACTTTTTTTACTTGTTCGCTTGTTTTTCCGAATCGTCGTTCTCTGCTTTGATAATCTATTATTGCTTTATATAAATCTTCTTTTCTAAAATCGGGCCAAAGGGTATCGGTAAAATACAACTCGGCATATGCTAATTGATACAACAAAAAATTACTAATTCTATATTCGCCACTTGTACGTATCATTAACTCCGGGTCGGGGTAGTCCTTTGTGGTTAAATAGTTTTTTATAGTATCTTGATTGATATCATTTACCTGTAATTTTCCTTGTTTAACTTCTGTAGCAATAGCTTTTACCGCTTCTGTTATTTCCCATCTGCTACTGTAACTTAAAGCCATTATTAGGTTTAAACCAGTATTGCTACTAGTTTCTTGCAAGGCTTCGTTAAGCTCTGCTTTAGCTGCATCGGGCAGCATACTAACATTGCCAATTACATGTAGCTTAATGTTATTTTTATTAAGCGTGGGCACTTCTTTTCTAATTGTTTCTATCAACAATTCCATTAAACCATTTACTTCGTAAGCTGGTCTGTCCCAGTTTTCGGTACTAAAAGCATATAAAGTAATATACTTTATACCCAACTCGGCAGCACCAGTGGCTATATCCCTTACACTCTCTACTCCATGCCAGTGGCCATACAACCTATCTTCGCCCTTACTTGTGGCCCATCTACCATTACCATCCATTATAATGGCAATGTGACGTGGTAAACGCTGTATGTTTATGGAATTTTTTATACTCATTAAAGACGAACAAAGGCTTACAGCCTTTGTTTGGGCTGCAAAAGTAGGTAAAATTTAGGATAGATTTATGAGTTTTTGTGAGATTGTTTTGGAATACATAAATTTTACAAATACAAGCATTAATATTTTATAATTGAATGATTTTCAGTTTTTTATTTTATAGGTTGTATTCATTATATCTCCTCTACGCCCAGTAAATCCATATTCGGCAATCATTCCATTTCTACGTTGGTACAGCGACCAATTATGCCCATTTTCGCTAAAGTAACTATCCCAGTCATAGTTGGCATAGTTATCCATAACCCATCTATTACAACCTTCACTTATAACCAGATTTTATAGTTATAGGTATTGGTAAATACCAAAAACTAATCCATTGTCTTCTGCGGCTTTAAACCTAATACTAGTGCGTTACTTTTTACTGCACAGGTTTGATTACCATTTAATGTAGCATTGTAAATTAATATAATTCCAGTAGTTGGTAAAGTTATGTACTGCTCAATTATAATAGTGCTATCCGTAATGGCTTTTTGTAAAAGTTGAACTACATCACTCGCAGTAGCTTTAAGGAGTTGAGATGACCCAACAGGATAATAGACTTTTTTTGCATTTGTACAAAGCATACAAAATACCCAACCCACAGTAAGCATAAAGCAGAGAATGAGCGCCATAGTTTAATTGTTTGTGTTTTGAATAACTATGGTTTCACACAGAAAAAAAGGGTTTACAATAGTTTATATATGGTATGGAATGCAAGAGATATGCTTATTTATTTGGGCAATTTTGAAGATATTGAATTTGATGAAAATACCAAATTAATTTGCACTAGGGCATCTGTAGGTGCTAATATTAAACGATAAACCAATTTCTGCAATTATATATTGGTCTCTTTGTTTGCTAAAGCCTCTTTGCCTACCTTCTCTTCCTAAAAGATTTGCTGGGTCAATTTCGTAAGAACGATCTTGTAATAAAGCAGCTGTTGATCCTGTAGTAAAATTTGTACTGCCAACATAGGTAGTGCTAACATCATCTAAATAATCGGTATTTGTTAAGCGTTGACTAACTTCCATTGTAAAGTTTATTTTTTCGCTTAAACTAAATTTTAATCCTACGCCAATGGGTATACAAATACCTGTTGGGCTATATTGTTTTCTTCCTTTGTAACCAACCAATTGCCCCTCGGTACCTAAAGGGCGTAAAAATATTTTTTCGTTATTTAAATAGGTGTAGGGGTCGTAGGAAAAAGCGCCAATACCAACCGTTACATACGGGGTAAAGCTAAATTCTTTTGTGCCGGGTATAAATTTAAAAAAATTAAAATCGCCCTGTGCTGTTAACTCCCAAATATTACTATTAAAACTAAGATTACGAGTTTTTTGATAGTCATTTTTGCTGTACGTATCACTATACCCAACTTGAGCATAGTGTGCGTTTAGCCTTGCCGCTATATAATTGCCAAATTGTTTTCTAAAAAAAAGTCCTACAGATGGTTTAGGCCTGTTTAACCCTGCTCTTGTATTTAAATCCCCAAAATAGTGTGCAGCACCCACTGTAATACCAACCTCCCCTTTTTGTACATACTCAAGGTATTGATATTGTGCTTTTGTAGTATTTAACGAAAATATTAAAACAATTATAGCTAAAAATCTAATTTTCATATATGTTGCAAAATAAAGAATTGTTTTTGTAAAAACGTGGTATAACTACATTTATGTTTTGATAGATTGTTAAATCTTTTAAAAACTTACTTTCTCTATACGTATACCTGCGCTAAGAACATTCAACAACGGATTATCTCTCATTAATTGTGTAAGCGAATACTGGTAACTATCTTTTTTACTAAATTTAAATGGGGCGGCAGTAATTTTTTTTCTTATTTCCCAAATATCATTCATTGCTATCCCTTCCCATCCTGTTGCATCGGTGGCTAAACCAATGTCTAATTTTTGGTTTACAATAGTGTCTGTTTTAGAGTGAACTTTTACATTAAGCCAAATATTATTGTACTTATAGGCATCAGTATGTCTAAGCACAATGTATACATTATAAAAAGAGGAGGTGTCTGCAATGGCTAACTGCCCTGTGGCATTAAAATTATTCTGCCATTTATAATTTGGGATAGATGTATTATTTTCAAACACATCTAATTGCTTGCAAGAAAAATTAATAATAAGCGGTAAGCTAAAAAGTATGGGTAATCGTTTAAAAAGCAATTTCATTTTTATAAAGCATTTAAAACTTGTTCTTTGGCTTTTTCTAATTCGTCTTTCATTTTTACCACACATTTTTGAATATCGGCATCATACGCTTTACTGCCTGTAGTATTTATTTCTCTGCCAATTTCTTGCAAAATAAACGATAATTTTTTGCCTTTCCCTTCCTCTGACTCATTTAATATAGTTTTAAAGTACTCACAATGTTGTCGTAAACGAATTTGCTCTTCATGAATATCAATTTTTTCCATATAGTAAATCAGCTCTTGCTCCATTCTGTTGTTATCAATATTTTCTTTGCCTACATTTTTTTCTAATAAATTATTTATTTCGTCTTTAATTCTTTTTTTACGGTTGGGCTCTAGCACTAAAATAGCTTCCTCTTGTTGGTTAATATTATCTATTCGTTGTATTAAATCTTTTTCTAAGCTAGCTCCTTCATCCATTCTATGTTGGTTTAAGTTACCAAGTGCAGCAAGTAAAACTTTGTTAAATTCAATAAAATCGAGTTCACTAATTACATCATTTGTTGGAGTAACCACCTCTGGCAAACGTAGTAAAGCACTTAAAACAGCACTAGTATCCATATTACATTCTGTAGCTACTTCTGTAATTTGTTTGTAATATGCTTTTATTAAATCGGTATTAATATTTACAGGCTTGGATGTACCATTTTGCTTAACTACAACCATACAATCTATAGTTCCTCTTACTAAATGCTCTTGCAAGATGTTGCGTATTTCAAACTCGTAAGGACGTAAAAGTGGGGGTAATCTTAATTGCAACTCAAACTGTTTACCATTAAGTGCTTTTATTTCTACCAAAAAGGTTTTATCATTTGTTGTTTGCTCTGACCTTCCAAAACCCGTCATCGATTTTAACATACATTGTATTTATTGCAAGATAAGAATTAGTAATGAGTACACCGTATTCACTATGTAGATATTTACAATTTAGGTGCCGTAGTTTTCTACAACAGTTAATCGCATATATCTTTCGGGATTAGTAATTGGTAAAAACCCAAACTGCTGATATAAGCCTTGTGCATCAAGCGTTGCTAACAACCAGCGTCTAAAATTTTGTAAGTGTGGATGTGCTAAGATTATTTCCATTAACCATTTGCTTAATCCCTTTCCTCTATACTCCTCTACAATAAATACATCGGCCAAGTAACCAAAGGTTGCACAATCTGTTATTACTCTTGCAAAACCAATTTGTTGTTTTATACTTTTTGTTTGCTAATCAATTTTATACAAACCAAAACAAATAGAATGTTGGATACTTGTTTCTACAACTTGTAATGGAATATTTGTTGCCCAATAACTTTCGTTACATAAATAATTATGTACAACGTTACTATCAATCTTTAATTTATCATCGCTAATTAAAAAATTATTTCTACCTACTTCGTAGTGTTGCATACCTTAAAATGATGAGGTGTTAAAAAAAATAAAGTCTAACATTTTTGTGTTAGACTTTAATATATAGATGGGTTAGTAAGTACGGGAACTAAATTCCCTTCACAATATTAAAAAATAATTTCTCTATAATAAAATATATTCCACTATTTTTTATTCACATTTTATTTTGCGCTGTGGATAAGCGTAAGTAGATAACGCATATTTCTACAAAATTATTTTATGATTTTCCTATACTTTTTGTTAGGGCATTTTTATAAATAAAAATAAGTAGCGCTAAAACTATTGATTCTATTCATTTACAAGAGGTTTTGTTTTTTCAATTATAAATTTTTAATACCTTTTTATTATTAAAGTAAACAAAAAAAATGGACTATCAAATAAAGTTTTTGAGCCAAAAAAAGAAAGAAAAAAAGCTGAATTTTATTAAAATAAATTTAGGTTTCGTACAATAATAGGTCATTTTAAGTGTATGGTGTATAAATTAAAGCATAGTACCTTTGTAAAAAATAAAAAAATATGCAGTTCCCTTCTCCTGTTTCTATAGAATGGTTAGCCGAATTTGTTGAAGCAAAATTAATTGGTAATACTCAAGGCAATGCCTCGGGCATTAACGAAATACATAAGGTAGAAAAAGGCGATATCGTTTTTGTTGATCATCCAAAGTATTATGATAAGTGTATTAATAGCCTTGCAGATTTTATACTAATAAATAAAGAAGTTGATTGCCCAAAAGATAAAGCATTATTAATTGTTGCCAATCCATTTGAAGCGTATTGTAAAATTGTAAATCATTTTCGGCCCTTTACTCCATCAACAACTACCATAAGTAATAGTGCAAAAATTGGTGAGGGAAGTTTTATTTATCCAAATAGTTTTATAGGAAACAATGTTGTTATTGGAAAAAATTGTATTATTTATCCAAATGTTTCTATACTTGATTATTGTGTACTTGGTGATAATGTAATTATACAAAGTAGCACAGTAATTGGTAGTGATGCATTTTATTACAATACCAAAAAAGATAACGCTTTTTGGTATAAAAGAATGCCAAGTTGCGGTACTGTACTTATAGAAGATAATGTAGAAATTGGTAGTGGTTGTACTATTGATAGAGGGGTAAGCCATAATACAATTATTGGTGCAGGTACCAAATTTGATAACCAAATACATATTGGGCATGATACCGTTGTTGGTAAAAATTGTTTGTTTGCTACAGGGGTAATTGTTGCTGGCGTAGTTACCATAGAGGATGGTGTAACTATATGGGGAGGTGTAATTGTAAATAAAACATTAACCATTGGCGAAAATGCGGTGTTACTTGGCCGTACAGGAGTAAGTAGCAGTATTATGGGCAATAAAACGTATTGGGGTGCACCTGCACAAGAGGCGAGTATTGTAAAAAGAGAACTTATTTGGATAAAACGAATACCACAAATTTGGGAGAAAGTGATGGGGAAGTAAATTAATTAAGAATTAAAAATTAGGAATTTACTACTTGAATTTTCACTAATTAGTTTTTAACTCCTTGCAAACTCTTTCTATAGTGTCTTCTATTTTTGTGTAGGTAAAATTAGGAAGATGTTTTAATAGTTTACTATTATCAAACGTAACTTTTGCTAAGGCCGTTTTTGTTGTTTCTTTTGTTAGTAAAGGATCATTTTTTGTAAACCAACTTTTTATAGCCTCTACCCGCCAAGCCAATGCAGCAAAAAATGGAGTTACTTTTTTGGCAGGTTGTTTTTTACCAAATCCCTTTGCTATTAAATTAAATACTTGTTGATAGGTTTTATTTTCGGCACTTACAATAAAACGTTGTGCAGTAATATTGCTTTGCATTAAGTCAATCATAATTTTAGCAACATCTTTTACATCCACAAAGCCAGTGCTACCTGTTGTGTACCAGGGAAACTCGTTGTACACATTTTTAAAAATTTTTGTACTACTATCTTCCCAATTTCCATTACCCAAAATTATTGTTGGGTTTACCATTACTGCATTTAACCCTTCGGCAATACCCCGCCAAACTTCCATTTCGCCAAGGTATTTACTTTGTCCGTAAGCACTATTACTAGTTTCTGGCGTCCAATTCATTGTTTCGTCAATAGGTTTATCTTCTCGTATTCTTCCTAAAGCTGCTACACTGCTTACATACACCATTTTTTTTACCCCAGCACTTAACGCAGCATTTACAACATTAGCCGTACCCTCAATATTTATTTTAAATAGTTGTTGCTTTTGTTTTGGACTAAATGAAACAATTGCTGCACAATGATACACTTCCTCAATACCTTCCATGGCTTCTTCTAATCCAACAATATCCAAAATATTGCATTGAATTTGTTGTACTAAACTATTATTGAAAATGGCTAACGGCGTTTTATTGTACAACGCTTTTATGGGTTTGCCTTGTTGTAGTAATTGTGTAATTAATTCGTTGCCTAATAAACCTGCACCGCCTGTTACTAAAATCATACCTCCAGCCCCTGAAGGGGAGTTATTAATGTTTTGCAAAATGTATTATTTAGGTATAGTTGTAAAAGCCTTTGCCCGTTTTCTTCCCTAGTTCGTTAGCGGCTACTTTATTTATTTGTAATGATGATGGTTTAAAACGCTCTTCACCATTAAAGGCATGGTACAACGATTGTGTTACGGCTAAATTAATATCCATACCAATTAAATCCATCAATTTAAATGGGCCCATTTTAAAACCCGTAGCTTCCATAAGTTCATCTACATTTTCAATGGTTGCATTACCTTGCTCAACCAAATTCATAGCTTCTAAATAATAATGCCTGGCTACTCGGTTTACAATAAAACCCGGAGCATCTTTACAAATTACTGGCGTTTTATTTAACTGTCTACATAAGTCATAAACAGTTTGTGCTGCTTCATCACTTGTTTGCTCCCCTTTTACAACCTCTACCAATTTCATTAATGGGGCTGGGTTAAAAAAGTGCATACCTACCACCCTTGCCGGGTTTTGTATGCCTGCTTGTATTGCAGAAATAGATAAAGATGAGGTGTTGGTTGCAAAGATTGCTTCACTATGGTTAACCTCTGCTAATTGATTAAATATAGAAACTTTAGCTTCTACTTTTTCTACAATAGCTTCTATAAAAACATCGGCAATACAATCGTTGGTATCGGTAACAAATTTTATTCGTTGAAAAATAGTTGACTTTTCTTCTACCGAAATTTTTTGTTTATCTACCAAGTAGTTTAAAATTTTTTGAATGGCGGTTTTTGCTTTTTCTATCCCTTCGGTATTAATATCATACAACAAGGTGTAAAAGCCGTTTTGTGCACATACTTGCACTATACCGCTACCCATGGTACCAGCTCCTATTATGCAAATGGTGTTAATATTTTCCACTATTTTTTTTTGATTTAACAGTTAGCTTACAAACAGCAATTTTTGTTTTGCCAAAAGAATTACACTGCACCAGTAAACTGCTTCAAAAATCTAACATCGTTTTCGCTAAACAAGCGTAAATCTTTTATTTGATATTTGAGCATCGCAATCCTTTCTATCCCCATGCCAAAAGCAAAGCCATTGTATTTGTTGCTATCAATACCACAATTATCTAACACATTAGGGTGTACCATACCGCAGCCCAAAATTTCTACCCAGCCAGTTTTTTTACAAACGCTACAACCCTCTCCTCCACATATCAAACAACTGATATCCATTTCTGCACTTGGTTCGGTAAAGGGGAAATAGCTTGGCCTAAAACGTACCTTAACGTCTTTACCAAACATTTCTTGTACAAAAAAGTAAAGTGTTTGTTTTAAGTCGGCAAAGCTTACATTTTCGGCAATGTATAAACCCTCTACTTGATGAAAAAAGCAGTGAGCCCTTGCACTAATTGTTTCATTACGGTATACTCTGCCAGGGCAAATAATACGAATGGGTAATTTACCTTGCCCATTCTTCATACCGGCTTTTTGCATTTCTCTTACTTGTACACTGCTTGTGTGTGTACGTAGCAACCAATCGGGGTTTTGAGCTATGTAAAAAGTATCTTGCATATCTCTTGCAGGATGATTTTCGGGTAAGTTTAATGCGGTAAAATTATGAAAGTCATCTTCTACCTCTGGCCCTTCTGCCACTGCAAAACCAAGGCGTTGAAAAATAGAAATAATTTTATTTTTTACCAAGCTTATGGGATGGCGACTACCAAGCGGCAAATCATCTGCCGGAAGCGTAAGGTCTTGTGAGTGGTGAGTGGTGAGTGGTGAGTTATTGCCACTACTTAATTTTAGCTGCTCGTATTTTTCCTCAACAAATAGTTTAAATTCATTTAACCGTTGACCAGCTTCTTTTTTATTTTCGGTAGCAACATTTTTCATTTCCCCCATTATAGCTTTTACAAAACCTTTTGTACCCAAGTATTTAATTCTAAAAGCCTCAGCATCGTTTTCAACGTTGGTAATAATTTTTTCTTTTAATTCTTTTATTTGATTTAATAACTGTTCCATAGTTACAAAGATAAGAATTGTAATGCAGTTGACAGTTGAGAGCGGATTGCACAAGCAAAAACTAAAACCCCAATCATTTAGTAGTATTGGCACATGACCAAGCTCTTGCAAACACAACAGACTCTGCTTTTTTATATCAATTTAGTATAAAGCTAAAAGCAAAAGATGAGTATAATATTGAGCAAATTAGCCTATACCCGTTTTTTAGAAAATAAACGATAATTATTAAATAAAAGATTTAATTTTAAATATTAAATTTATAGAAAAATGTCATTATTCAAATCGGGCAACCCAGCCCTTGCAGAAAAAAGATTTAGAGATACTGTTTTAGATGATGTAGTAACCTATGAAAATGCCATGACGGTAAGAGGCACTTTACAAAAGTTTGGCTTTTTAATGATTATGGTATTAGGCACTGCCTTGTATAGTTGGAAAGAATTTGCAAGTGGTGGTAATACAATGCCTTTAATTTTAGTAGGTGCATTTGGGGGACTAATTATCGCCATTATACTTACGTTTAAAAAAGAATGGAGCCCTTTTTTAGCACCCGCCTACGCCTTATTAGAAGGTTTGTTTGTAGGTGCAATTAGTGCTTACTATAATTATGTTTTTGCTGCTAAAGCTCCTTTTATTATAATGAATGCAGTGGGGTTAACATTAGCTTGTGCGGTTGCTATGTATTTATTGTATAGTTTTAAAATTATACAGGCTACTCAAAAATTTAAAGCTATTGTAATGACTGCTACTGCAGGCATAGGCATATTTTATTTACTTACTTGGGTATTAAGCTTTTTTGGAGTTACCCTTCCCTTTTTACACGAGGGAAGCCTTATGGGTATTGGTTTTTCGCTGTTTATTGTTGCTATTGCTGCCCTTAATTTAATTTTAGATTTTGATATGATAGAGCAAGGCGCAGCCCTCGGTGCCCCAAAGTATATGGAATGGTATGGTGCTTTTGGTTTGTTGGTTACTATAGTATGGTTGTATTTAGAAATTTTACGTTTACTAAGCAAATTGAGTAGTAGGGATTAATTTTTATTAATTGAGCAATATTTTACCTCCTTATAAAAAAAATAAAAATGCCCCATTAGGGGCATTTTTATTTAAGAGCATTTAGTAATTCCTCAACTTTAGTTTTGATAAAATCTCTTACTTCATTAAACTCTTTGGGTTCCATGTGCTTAGGGTCGGGTATTTGCCAATCCATAAATTGCTTTGCAGGCATCCAAGGGCATGCATCTCCACAGCCCATAGTTACTACAGCATCAAAAGGTGCAAAAGCTTTTACTTCATCTAAATTTTTGCTATCGTGTTTACTTAAATCGTAGCCCAATTCTGCCATTGCTGCAATTGCTTTTGGGTTTACAATACCACTAGGTTTACTCCCAGCACTATAGGCTGCAATAACATCGCCACCTAGTATTTTAGCAAAGGCTTGGCTCATTTGGCTGCGGTTGCTATTTTCAATACAAACAAATAGTATTTTTTTCTTTTCCATATTTTACTTCAGTATTAAACACATCATGTACTCATCTACAAAACGGTTTTCACTTTTTAAGTGTGTAAATTTTTTTAATGTACCTTCTAGTTCAAATCCACATTTCTTATACAATGCAATTGCTTTTTCATTTTCTACAGATACGGTTAACTCAACTCTGCTTCTATTATTATTTTTTGCAAATAAAATAATTTCTTGCATCATTGTATAGCCATAATTTTTACCTGCTTGTTTTGTATCAATAGCAAATCCACCAATATATAATTTATGTGAATCCCTATATTTATGTAAAAGAAGTTTGCACATTCCAAAATCATCAATACCGTTTGTAAACTTAAATAAAACTTTTTCCTGTAATAAATTTTCAAAAATAGGTTTAAAAGAAGTTTCATCCATTACTTCATACAACAAATAAGGGTTTATATGTGGATGCATATAAAGTGAATAGAAAAAATTGAAATCGTTTATTGAGGCTTGTTGTAGCATAGTAAATAAAAAGTCAGCCGAAAATTGCTGACTAACATTTTATCAAAATTAAATTTTACTCTCGTCCATCCAATAGATTACCTAGCCCTCCTAAAATACCCCCTTCTTCTTTTCTATTATAACTTCCGTATTGCATAATACGACCTGCTAAACGGCTTATTGGTAAACTTTGTAACCACACATGTCCAGGGCCAGTAAGCTTTGCAAAAAATAAACCTTCGCCACCAAACATAAAATTTTTAATACCTTTTACCATTTCAATATCAAAATCAACATTTGGTGTATAGGCAACTACACAACCCGTATCTACTTTTAAAATTTCGCCTGGTTGCAATTGCTTTTCTACAATAAAGCCACCTGCATGTGCAAAGGCTAAACCATCGCCTTCTATTTTTTGCATAATAAACCCTTCGCCACCAAAAATACCCGTTCCTAATTTGCGTTGAAATTCTATACCTATACTAACTCCTTTAGCTGCACATAAAAAGGCATCTTTTTGTGCAATTATTTTGCCGCCATATTTTTGTAAATCCAATACAATTATTTTACCAGTGTAAGGCGATGCAAAACTTACTTTTTTCTTCCCTTGCCCTGTATTAGTAAAGGCTGTCATAAACAAGCTTTCGCCTGTTATTAACCGCTTACCTGCACTCATTAATTTACCTAAAAAGCCGCTACCTTCTTGTTGGCTACCATCGCCAAAAATAGTTTGCATTTCTACCCCATTGTCCATCATCATAAATGCTCCGCTTTCTGCAATGGCAGTTTCGTTAGAGTCTAATTCTATCTCTACAAATTGAAGCTCTTCGCCATAAATTTTGTACTCAATTTCGTGTGCTGTTGCCATAATTTTTTAAGTTGTTTGTACAAAGTAAAAATAATAATAAAGAAAAATAATATTAATTTATATAAACGGTTTAAAGGGTTTTCAAGGTTGCGTTTGACTAACACAAAAAGGCTATCTCTATTTAAAGAGATAGCCTTTGTTTAGTTTTGGTAAACTTGTATGCTTTCTAGCGGAGTACTTGTACTCTTGCACCAACTACGGGTTGGTCATTCACATCCAATATCTTTATAAAGTAACTGCCTTGCGCTACTCCTAGTATATTAATGTTCATCGAACCCCATCTTGTTTGTACTGATAAGCGTTGATTATAAACTAACGCTCCTTTACTATCAAATATAGCCACCTTACGTACTACACTTATAGAATTCTCCGGTAGGTAATATCTAATCTGGAACTTACCATTGTTTGGATTTGGATACACAAACAATTGACCCGTTGCTGAATCTCTAATCTCTATCGAATTTGAGGTAGCTGTACAACCTTGTGCTGTCGTTACTCTAGCTCTATAACTACCTAACTGATCTACATTAATATTAGTAATGCTTAAGCCTGTTGCTATCGGTAATGGACCATTGTCCTTAAACCACTCTACAACATTACCTACAGCCGTTGGATTTACCGTAGCCGTTAAGTTAGTTCTTAACAACGGAGTTAAGGCTGTAAATGGTGCTGCTGCTATACTTATAGTTGGTATCGTATTGATCGTTACCGTTACACTTGTTCCACATCCTGTGGTGTTACACGTACCCTCTGCTCGTACAAAGTACGTAGTGGTAGTGTTTACAGGTATGGTAATACTTGCTCCGGTGCCTACTAATGTTCCACCACAACTTCCGCTATACCATCTCCAACTTGCGCCGGTTCCTAAGGCTCCGCCTACTACCGTTAAGGTGGCACTGGTTGGTCCACAATTAGCAACTACACTACTTGTTGCTCCGGTTGGTGCTACAGAGTTACCATTTACTGTTATAGTAAACGTTGTTGATACTCCTATACAACCTGCTGCTGTATTTGGTGTTACCGTTATAGTAGCTGTTACTGCTGTTGGCGTGGTGTTGATTGCTGTAAAGCTTGGTATATTACCTGTACCACTAGCCGCTAAGCCGATACTTGGGGTATTGTTGGTCCAACTAAATGTTGTACCTGCTACCGTACTAGTAAAGTTTATTGCCGCTGTGGATGATCCAGTACATAGCGTTTGGTTTGGTACTACTCCTACAGTTGCCGTTGGATTTACCGTTATGGTAAACGTTCTTGCTACACCTACACAACCTGTACTGGTTACTACTGGTGTTACCGTAATAGTTGCCGTTACTGGTGCATTAGTTGTATTGACTGCTGTAAACACTGGGATATTACCCGTGCCTGTAGCTGCTAAGCCTATACTTGGTGTAGTGTTGGTCCAATTAAAGGTAGTGCCGGCTACCGTTCCTGTAAAGGTTACTGCTGATGTTGCACCGCCATTACATACCACTTGGTTAACTGGTTGGTTTACCGATGGTGTTGGATATATCGTATCTATTGCTATTATTGATGGACCGTTACAACCATTGATGCTTGGTGTTATCGTAAACGTTACGACTACTGGAGTATTTACCGTTGTGGTTAAAGTTCCTGAGATATTACCTGTGCCACTAGCTGCTATACCTGTTGCCGCTACTACATTATCCCTTGTCCAATTATACACCGTACCTGCTACTAAACCTGTAAGGTTTATGGTTGCTATAGGTGCGCCTGAGCATGACACCTGTGTTGCTGGTGTAGCTACTGCTGTTGGCGTTGGTTGGATGGTTACCGTTGCCGTTACTGGTGTGCCTACACATCCTGCAAAGGTTGGCGTTATCGTAAACGTTACCGTTATGGGTGCAAAGGTGGTATTAATCATAAAGCCGGTAATAGTATTACCGCTACCACTTGCTGGTATACCGCCTGGAGCTGTAGTACTTGTTGTATTATTTCTTGTCCAATTAAAGGTAGTGCCTGGTGTACCGCTAGTTAAAACTATTGGTGTTATGGCTACTCCGTTACATATTGTTTGTGCTGCTGGTGTTGCAATTGCATTTGGTATTGGATTTACTAATACCGTTGCTGTTATTGCTGGTCCTGCACAGCCGTTAGCAGTTGGAGTTATCGTAAACGTTACCGTAACTGGCAAGGCCGTTGTATTCGTTAACGTGCCTGCTATTGAGTTACCTGTTCCACTTGCTGCTATGCCCGTTACTGCTACTGTATTATCTCTTGTCCAGTTATATACTACGCCTGCTACTGCATTGCCCGTAATCACAATCGTTGTGATTGGGTTGGCAGAACATAGGGTTTGTGAAGCCGGCGTGGCAACTGCTGTTGGTGTTGGATTTACCAATACCGTTGAGGTTATTGGTGTACCCGCACAACCATTAGCTGTTGGTGTTATGGTAAAGGTTACGGTAACTGGTGCAGTGGTGGTATTGGTTAGTGTGCCGCTGATATTACCTGCGCCACTGGCTGCAATGCCTGTTACACTTCCTGTATTATCTCTTGTCCAGTTATACACCACGCCTGCTACTGCATTACCGGTTATGGCAATGGTAGTGATTGCTACACCAGAACATACTGTTTGTGTTGACGGCGTGGCAACTGCTGTTGGTATTGGGTTTACTGTATATGTATATGTTATTGGTGTGCCGGTACAGGTAACCGGATTTGCAAATACCCTTAACCCTGTTCCTCCTGCTGCCGTACTTTTTAAGTCGCAAAAGTCGCTTTCAGAAGACGCACCCCAGAAATATATCCGGAAAGTAATAGCACCAGAAATACCGCTGAGTGAAGAAATATCAAATACCAGGTTTTGATCGCCGGCCGGGTTAACAGGTATTGTGGCAATATTGGCTGCAAAACCATCCAGGCTCGAACGGATAGCTGCAGCAGTAGCCGCCGTACCAAAGTAAGATTGTTTAGTATACTCAACCCTATTCATGGCTGTTCCCGAAGGAACAGTAAGTGTGAACTGAACATATTTAGAAGTTACAATTGTTGCAGAATTACTGATTAGCCCTAACGGCCAAACATTCGTATTTGTATAGCCTAAGTAACCTGTTTGAGTAAGGACTGAGGCAACGTAGCCGGGCGCAACATTGATTGGCGAAATAGGAGTACTGGTTGAGCTGGAACCAATCGGATCATATTGGGACACTAGTTGTGCAGTGGTATTAAAAGTCGGCGTTACCGTAATGGTTGCAACTACAGGTGCATTGGTTGCATTAGTAGCAGTAAAGGATGCAATATTGCCTGTACCGCTGGCCGCCAGCCCGATGGATGGCGTATTGTTTGTCCAGTTATAAGTAGTACCCGAAATTGATCCGCTAAATGTAACCGCAGTTGTTGCTGAATTATTACAAACTGTTTGATTGGCAACAGCATTTACAGTTGGTGTAGCACCAATTGTTAAATTTACTGTTAGCGCTGGGCGACATACAGGATCTATCGGAGTTGGGGTAAGTATTGCATACAGAACATAATTACCTACTGGAATTGTAGTTGTGTTAGCAGTTGCCACTGTACCTCCGCTTGTTAATGCTCCATTAGCAATGGTAGCAATAGTTGTACCGCCTATATAAGGATTAGCTAATACAGTGGTTGAGTATTTAAATAGTATACCATACGTAATACCCATGCCTGTTAAGCCAGAAGCTGTTAAGGTTACATTGCTACCAGAACATGCAGTACCTGATGGTGTTGTTGTAAAGGTTGTTAATGTTGGGCATATACTACAGCCCCCAGGACCAGCAAGAGCAAAATTAGCCGTTGCTGTACATCCATTAGCAGCAGTAACTATTACGCTATATGCACCTACTATTAACCCTGTTTGGTTTTGACTGGTTGGATTTACACCAGAACCTGTCCATGCAAATGTATAAGGACCAGCTGCTCCGCTAAGTGTTAATGTAATTGAACCATCGGCCGAAACACAAGTGGTAGGTTCTACCTGACTGCTGCCGATTATTGGTAATGGGTTAACCAATACCGTTGCAGTTATTGCTGCACCCGGACAGCCATTGGCTGTTGGTGTTATGGTAAAGGTTACGGTAACAGGAGATGCAGTGGTATTGGTCAGCGTACCGCTGATATTTCCTGCGCCACTGGCTGAAATACCTGTTACTGCTACTGTATTATCTCTTGTCCAGTTATATACTACGCCTGATACTGCATTACCCGTAATCACAATCGTTGTGATTGGGTTGGCAGAACATACCGTTTGTGAAGCTGGTGTAGCAACTGCTGTTGGTGTTGGATTTACCAATACTGTTGAGGTTATTGGTGTACCCGGACAACCATTGGCTGTTGGTGTTATGGTAAAGGTTACCGTAACTGGTGCAGTGGTGGTATTAGTCAGCGTACCGCTAATGTTTCCTGCGCCACTGGCTGCAATACCTGTTACTGCTACTGTGTTATCTCTTGTCCAGTTATATACTACTCCTGATACTGCATTACCCGTAATCACAATAGTTGTGATTGGGTTGGCAGAACATACCGTTTGTGAAGCTGGTGTAGCAACTGCTGTTGGTGTTGGATTTACCAATACTGTTGCGGTAAGTGTTACAGGGCCTGCACAACCATTAGCATCTAATGGTGTAATGGTAAATGTTACTGTTACAGGTGCAGCAGTGGTATTAGTTAATGTGCCACTGATATTACCAGTGCCGCTTGCAGCAATACCGGTTACAGCCACTGTATTATCTCTTGTCCAGCTGTATGACGATGCGCCGCCAGAAAGTACAATAGTAGTAATTGGCGTGGCTGAACATACCGTTTGTGAAGCAGGTGTAGCAATATCACCTGTACTAATTGCCACAAATTCATCGGCACCAATATCGCTAGGATTGTTTCTTACTTGGCAATCAATATCATCGGTTACGCTAACTGCAACACCTTTATTATTCAAACACCAGTTTGTGTTAGCTGCTGCACTTAAATGCAGGTCAGTTGCTGATACAAATACTGGTAATACATTTTGTGCAGCACCGTCTTTTGCTGTTGTGGCCTGTAAAGCTGCCACTGTAGCTTGGTTGGTTGGGGCTGATAAACTGCCTGTGGCTCCAATAAAGAAAGTTCCTCCTGCTGCTGTGAAATAATCATTATTACTTGAAGTAAGATTGGTGAAAGTTGTATAACCATAACATACTGCATAATTATTGCCTGATCCGTTGTTTTGTGTATTTACCAATATATTATTACGGACATCTACAATGGGATTAAACCCTGCAATGGCCAGTGCATAACTCTTTTCGCTTGAACCTGCATTGGCAGGAACGCTGGTCATTGTGATAGTATTATAATATACCTGTGTTGTACCGGTACCTCCACCGATTAACATTCCCACACTAAAATCACCCACTGTACCATTTGATGAAACCCCGCTGATCATATTGTTGGCAATAAGGTTTGTTCCTGAAATTGCGGGTGCAACAAAGATTCCACAGGCTGAATATGTTCCGGTATTACGTACTGACCCGATGATGTTTTTAGTAACTGTAGCATTAATTACTTCATTGCCTGTAAATGTGCTTGTACTTATTGCAATACCGCCCAATGCAATTCCATGAGCATCCGTAGAACTTGTTTGAGCAATTTCAGAAATATTATTTCCTGAGATCGTAATTCCATTTTCAAACCCTACCAAAATACCGCCTTTTGCCGTATTATTTGGCGCAACAGTGTTGATGAGGTTTTGATTAATGATGGTACCGGTATTTTTAAATCCTAAACTGCTACCCTGTGAGAAAACACCATATTGTGTTTTACTGATATTATTATTGATATAGGTATTATTGATGTTGCCAAAACCAAGGCTGGCAGTGCTTATCGTAGTTGAACCGCTTCCTACACCAACAAAAGTTGTGGTATTACTATTCCCCACCAGATTAAGGTTGAGGATATTATTGTTGGTAGCAGCATCGAAGGCAGCTGTTGATTGAAGCCAGATTACTGCACTGGTAGTTGCCGCATTTGTTTGAGTAAGGGTAAGGTTTCTTGAGGCAGCTACTGCAGGACAAACCGTGTTGACTGTTGCAGAAGTAGAACCATCAATCGTAACCCAATCGGCACCATTCAAAACTATTAAACCGGTAGCACTTGAACCTGTAATGGTGGTTGAAGCCTGCGTTGGTTTAATGGTAAGTGTATTAACTGAGCTGGCATATGGATTTGCATTGATCGTTATCGGGTATGTTTCCGAGGCATAAACAGCATCAGTTAACGAGAAAAGAACCGGGCCTGTTAAACAACCTGAATTATAAGCAGCAACCGCCGCTGTTAATGTTGTATAAGCGCCGCCTACGCCAACGGTATAGGTTCCGGTAAGTGATGTGCCATTAATTGTGTAAGTATTTGGTGTGGTAGGTTGTGTTGTAACCGTATTTACATCTGTTGCTACAGCGCCGCCAAAGTTGGATGCTATATTGGGAGTTCCCACAATATCCTGTGCAATGATATAATAAGACACCACATCTGTGGCAACCAATCCACCCATATCTGCGGCAACAATACTAAAGTTCCAGATTCCGTTTGTGGCAGTTCCTGAAGCTAATGTACCGGGCTGAGAGAAATATGCTCCTGCATTTTTTCTGTAGTAAATTCTTGGTCTTAATGTTCCTGAAGTAGGCACACCAGTTGCATCCGTAATATTGATGCCATTCACTGCCCTGTCAGCCGTGCTGCAGGTATTGATCAATAACGGAACAAGATAAATTACCGGTGGAGCAACATCCAAAACTGTAAAGTTGCCGGCATCGGCACCCAGGTCAACAGGGGTTAATCCTGCTCTTGCCTGACCGTCAAAATCATCCGTTACAGTAGTAAGGCTATAGCCTGCCTGCTCAATAGGAGTTGCCGCTGCACCAATATGAAGATCTACTGTGGCAGAAGTACCCACTGGGTTTACAAATTGCGGATCGCCTGAAACTGAGTTCCAGTCTTGGTTGGTGGCAGTGCGCCATGCAGCAAGGGTAGCATAATCTGTAGCTACATTTAATCCCAAAACTCCACCAACTCCATTAGCAAATAAGTCGTTATAATTACTGAACATAACTGTTGCTGCATTTAGGAATGTAGCATAGTGCTTACCCGTTCCGCTTGCATTGGACCTGGCGTTATAAAAAATATTATTCATCACGGTATCCTGAGTGGCACCCGAAGTGCCTCTTCTGAATGCATATGTATTGGCCGTTCCGGTTGCAACACTGGTACCGCCTATATAAACAGAATTGTTATAAATACTCATAGTTGCTGTTGAGGCTTTATAGATACCATTGATCTGCAAACCATTTGTAATGGAAGCGCCGGCTGCATCAATGCCCAGCCTCACCATATTATTATACACCCGGGCAAAGCCTGTATTGGGCAGGAATATACCCACCATACCTGCTGTGTTTAAAGTAGAAGCCAGGTTGAAGCTATGAACATTGTTTTTAGCAATAATGGTCATCGGCAGGGAAGGAGATGTTCCAACATATATACCATTTATCCAACCGGCAACCGTGGTATTGGTATTGGTTAGATTATAAATAGTGTTACTGGATATATTGGTGCCTCCAACAGCAGAGCCGGTCATATTTAAACCCACAATTGATGCTGCATTATTAATGGCTACGTTTGTTGCATTGGTTGTGAGATTAAAAACCGTATTTCCGGTTATTGTATGTCCTCCACCACTTGCCTGTATATCAATCCCCCTTATAGATCCGGTTACACCTGCATTATTCAGGGTAAAATTCCTGAACGTATTATTCGTATAAACACCTCCTACTGTTGGGTTCAATACTAAAATTCCTGTAAAAATATTATTGCTTAATTGCTGTAAACTGTTGGCAACCGTACCACCAATAAGGTTATTATTAACAGTAATCTGGCTTCCGGCAACCGCCTGGGTGTAAACAACTCTAAAGCTGCATGAACCCGTACTGGAATTAGCCACTGTAATACCGCCAATATTATTATTGGTAACATTTACAATACATGGCGAAGTACCCAAACCAAATGCAAGTGGTAAATAGAACACGCCTGCTGTGGTATTTGTTAACGTAAATAATACACTACCTGTAGCAGATTGTGAGCCTAAAGTATTGTTGTTGATATTTACGTTTCCGCTAGTATGCGAAATAAGGCCACTTAAATTATTAGTTGTGGCTGTAGTTACAGATATATTCTGTAGCGTATTGCCGCTGATCGTATTTAATGTGGCTACCGGAGCAGCTGTTAAACTGAGCAATTTTGCGGTAGGTGTACCTGTAGTAACACCTGTGTATGTCCAGGCCGTACCACCACATAATGGCGCAGAACCGCCGATGAAGTTATTGGTAATGGTAAAATTGGTACCAAATAATGCGGATGTAATATTAATGGCACTTTGGTCAGTTGCCGTTGCCATGGTGAATGTACGAGTGGCTGATTGATAGAAACTGTTACCTGTTATTGTCCAATCGGAACCACCCTGGAACAGCCTGATGGCAGCACTGGCGGTTGTTGAAGTTGCATTAAACCAATCATGCAGTAAAGAATTTGAAATGGTATTATTATTATTACCAGATGCATAGTCGGTTGTATTACCAGAGCAATAAATTAAATTTTGTGGTGTAGTAGCTCCATCACGGATATCGCAATTGTCAATCGTGTTATTGCTGTTACCTGTTAAAAGGCCTACTGCATTATTAAAGAAGATAACACCGCTGGTGGCACCGGTATTAACACCGGTAATGGTACAATATCTAAATGTATTGGTGCTGGCGCTGTTAATTAATTGTATGGTATAGCCCGTAACAGTGGTATTGCTTATGGTTAATTGAGAGAGCCCAACTCCGCCTGCACGGCCATCAATGGTTATATTGCTTCCACCATCAAAATTCAACGTACCGGTAGCATTGGCGCTGGTAATTGAAAGCCCTGCAGCACCTGCCTGCGGACGAATGGTAACTCCTCCTGTTAAGGGACATGCAGCCGCACCAAAGGTTACGGGGAATGTTTCTACTGTACTTAGATAGGTAGATTGCAGTTCAAAAATGGTAGGCCCTGCTGTACCATTAGCAAGTGCAGCTGTTACAGCGGTAAGGGAAGCATATGTACCTGTTGGACCAACTGTATATGTTCCTGCAGCAAGCGGGGCACATGCCAGCGTTGTTTGTGTACCTGTTGCCGGGACAGAAGTCTTATAAACGGGGCCGCCAGAACAGAGTACATTATTATATGGATAAACATAAAAATCATAAGCCGTATTTGGCGTAAGGCCTGTTGCTGAGAAAGTTGTTGAGGCAGATGAAGAAACCACCCTGCCTAAACCAAGTGTGTTTCCTGTACTGTAGGTTGTTCCATTAACAGGTGCAGTGGCAGCACTTCCTGCCGGGTACCTTACAGTAAGGTATTCATCAGCAGCTGTTGCTGTAAAAGTTCCATTGACCTGAGAAGTTGAAATAGCTGTTAAGCCAAGACCTGTAGCCTGTCCGCCCGGAGCCACACAGGGAGGTGGCGGAGTAAATGTATAAGTAGTTCCTGTTGGGAAATTAGCGGCAGAACTGATTCCTGTATTCTCAGTAACATTACTAACCGTGGATGTATTGGCAGGAGAAAGTGGTGTGACACTTAAAAAATTTCCTACTATTCCTGAAAGTCCGATGGACGCTGTTGTTGATAATAAAGCCGCACTTGTTGAACCATACACGATTTGAACTGCCCCTGTTGCTTCATACATAATGGCCTGCATGGAAATGGTTGGATTAGACGTTGACCCTGTTCCTCCCACATGCATATTGGTCCACTGAACCGTACATGTACGGGATCCTGGAGCTCCGGTTGTAAGGTATTGGATATTACCTCCCGTCATATTGTTATCGTCCCAAAGCGGGGCTATATACAACGCATTAGAAGCAAGCGCATTGGAAAAACCGCCGGTGGTGGCACTTCCGGTCTGCCCCAACTGCAGCCAGCCATTTGGCGATACCGCAAAAACCGTCTGGGTTCCAAGATTATAATTCATAGTGAAACCAATAGGCAGGTTTCCGGTATACCCGTCATCCTGACTTCCTAAGGTAACGGTAGTGCCCACAATAGGAACATAGGTACCGGCTGAACCGGCAAAAAGGTATGTGCTGACTTGTGCATTTGTAGCAGCTGCGGCAAACAATACAGTAAGCAGCAGGAAGTAAATTTTCTTCATAAATAGTTGTTGAGTATTAAAACAAAAAGATGTAAGCATTTGCAGAAAATTGTTTAGGTTTTGGTAAATTACATTAACTGCTTGTTTTATAAAAGAAAAATGTATAATGTATTTTTGCGTAAATATTATAAAAATATTTATTAAAGTGTAATGTAATTTAAAAAATTTAATCGTCAAAATATTTTATTCTATATAACAGCACATGCACTATAAAAAAAGCCGCTTGATTTTACATCAAACGGCTTAAACCCATTTTTACTACAAAAATTATCAATTTTTTACTTGCCCTACCCACACTTTTTTACCTTGGAGCCTTTTTGCCAAATACATTAAACCCACAAAAATAAAAAAGAAGGGGCCTAAAAAACCGAAAATGGCTATCCATTTACCGCCATAAAATTTTTCCATTGGGCGGCGTAAGCGTTCGGCTATAATGTACATACTTGGTACCATTATTAGTGTAAGAAAGAAGGAGAATATTAATCCAAAAATAATGGTCCAGCTTAATGGCCCCCAAAACACTACACTATCTCCACCAAAGAAAATATGTGGGTTTAGATGTTGAAACAACGACACAAAATTTATATTAAAACCAATAGCCAAAGGCAATAAACCCATAATGGTAGCTACTGCTGTAAGTAATACGGGTATAATTCTAATTCGCCCGGCTTGTATGGCGGCTTCTCTTGTTTTTATACCTCTACCCCTTAACTCATCGGTAAATTCTATTAATAAAATACCATTTTTTATTACAATGCCTGCTAAACCAACTATACCTACGCCTAACATAATGGTAGCAATCGTCATGCCTGTAAGTGCATACCCTAGTAATACCCCAATAATTGAAAAGAAAATTTCGCTCATTACAATAAAAGATTTACTCATACTATTAAACTGCAATACCAATATTAAAAAGATTAATAACATGGCAATTAGCATGGCCTTTCCTAAAAAGGAAGAGGTTTCTTTTTCTTGCTCACTTTGCCCACTTAGTTTAATAGTTACATCAGCAGGTATTTTGGTTTTTGATTTAAAGTCGTCAATTTTTGTTTGCAACTCTTTATTTACTATACCTACCATTGTAGGGTTTAACACATTACTTTGCAATTGTATGGTACGCTTTACATTTTTGCGTTTAACCCCACCTGTTGTATTGGTATAATCTATTTTAGCTACTGTACCAAGTGGTATAGATTTAATACGCATGGTATTCATATCCAAAAACGTAATCCGCATGTTCATTAAGTCGGTAATATTATTACGAATTAAATCGCTACTGCGTACTTGAATTTTATATTCCTCTTCGCCTTCTTTTAATTTACTTACCTCTTTACCAAATACAGCGGTACGAATTTCCATACCAATTTGCCCTGTACTTAAGCCTTCCATCATCGCCTTTTCTCTATCTACATTAATGGTAATTTCTGGATTATTTAAATCAACATTGCTTTGCAAATTTTCTACCCCCTCAACTGGGTTAACATCTAAATAAGCAAATAACTGAGAAGATACTTTTGCAATTTCTTCAAAATTATCGCCACTTACTTCAATGTTTACTGGAGGGTCGGTTGGTGGGCCACCAACTTCTTGATCTACCTCTATACTAGCGCCTGGTATACCTTGTACCACTTTACGAATTTCTTCTTTAAACGGCATTGTTTGTTTACCATGCCTTTTTTCGTACTCAATGAAGCTTATTTGTATTCTTCCTAAATTACTTTGTACACTTCTGTTGTTATCTCTAGGATTATTAGCACTTACGGCTACATTTGTAATAATACTTTCTACAATTCCGTTTGGTTTTGTTGGTAGTTCATTGGCTAAAACTTTAGTTACTCTTTTTTCTAAAATACGAGTTACACTATCGGTATACTCTGCAGTAGTACCTACGGGCATTTTTAAATACACATAAATAAAATTAGGATCTCCACTTGGGAAAAAAGTTGATTTATTACCCCTAGCTAATAATAACACTAACGACACCACGAAAAGTAAAAATAAGGAAGCAAACATATAAACCGGTCTCCATCCTTTTAACACCCAACGTAATAATTTTTCGTATCGGTTCATTAACTTGGGTAAGGCCTTATGTTGAAAACGATAAATAAGCCCGTTTAAAAGATAGGCATTAAGTACAACTAAGCCAGCCATTATTAGTAGAAAATTACCAAAGCCATGTAAGGTAAATTTTTGTGCTGTTATTGCAGCAACATTTATACCTAAGTTACCTATTTGTGTACCTACTATAAATCCAAAAATGTTTAACAAAACACCCATAATAATCATACCCCAAAACCACCATTTTTTAAAGATGCTATTTTTAGGTTTTTCATACTCCTTGCCTTCTGGCTTCATAAAACTTACGGCAAATACTGGGTTAAAAATAAAGGCTACAATTAATGATGCCGCTAATGTTAAAATTAACATGGCAGGCAAATAAATCATAAACTTACCTATTAAACCTTTCCAAAAAAGTAAGGGGAAAAATGGCGCAAGTGTTGTTGCCGTACCAGCCAATACAGGAATAAAAACCTCTCCTGCAGCCTCTTTGGCGCTTTTGACGATAGGTACTTTTCCATTTGCATAAATACGATGTGTATTTTCAATTACTACAATGGCATCATCTACAATAATACCCAAGCCAAAGAGCAATGCAAAAAGTACAATAAAATTTAAGGTAACATTTGTGCCAATAATTGCTGTGGCTATAGGCAAAAACATAAAAGCAACAAATACACTTAAGGGCACACTTAATGCCACAAAAAATGCATTGGTAACGCCCATAAAAAACATAAGAATAATTAATACCAACACAAATCCAATAATAATAGTATTTACTAAGTCGTTAAAAGATGTTATGGTTTGTTTACTTTGGTCGCCAGTAATTACCACTTTTAAATCTTTAGGCAATTCATCTTTTGCCTGCATATCTGCAACAGCCTCTTTTACTTTATCGGCACAATTAATTAAATTTTCGCCAGCTCTTTTTACAATATTTAGTGTAACTACATTTTTACCATCTAACCTAGCATAACTTTCTTTTTCTTTTACGGTATCTTTTAATTGAGCTATATCTTTTAAATAAACTGTTGCTCCTTGAGCACCACTACGTACAACAATATCTTGTAAGCTTAAGGCACTTGTAAATTGTCCTTTAACCTTAATGGTGCGTTTCATATTACCCACTTCTATCAAGCCCCCGGTAATATCTCTATTCTCTCTACTAATAGCATTTTCAATATCCATAAAAGATATTCTTGCTAAACTCATTTTATATGGATCAACATTTACTTGAATTTCTCTTTCGGGTGCACCAACAATTTCTGCCCTAGTAACTTCGGTTAACTCTTCAAACTTATCTTGCATTTTATCAGCATAGTACTTAAGTTTTAAACCATCGTAATCGCCACTTACGTTTACAAACATTATAGGCAATTCGCTAAATGCAAATTCTTGCACACTGGGTTGCTGGGTTAAATCGTTGGGTAAATCTGTTTTAGCTTTATCAATAGCATCTTTAACTTTTTGTTTAGCTATTTCTGTTTTTACATCGGTATCAAACTCCACCACAATAAGGCTATAGTCGGTTTGTGAGGTACTTTGTATTTTATTAACCTTAGCACCACTTATACCTTTTAATTGTTTTTCAATTGGCCTAGTTACTAAGTTTTCAATATCTTTTGGGGAGTTGCCAATATGTACTGTTACTACAGAAATAGTTGGCACTACAATATCTGGAAATTGCTCCTTTGGCATTGTATTAAACTTGTATAAGCCAAACAATGAAATAAGCACTGCAATAATGTACACTGCAGTTTTATTATCAACAGCCCAACTTGTGGGTTTAAAATATTTTAATTTTGATGGTAATGATTTTAATGATGTAAATGATGACATATATTTAATTATTTCATTTTGTTGTTTGTGAATCTTTTATATTCTAACCTATCTTTTCCAAAATTGATTAATAGACCGACCTCTAAATTAAAGGCATGTATGTAATTTAATATTTGATTAAACGATGATGCAGTGTAGTTGTCTATTGCTTTAACCTCTACTAAAATTTTACCTTCTACTAAAAAATCAACTCTGCGTTTACCTACTAATTTGTTTTCATAATAAACTTCTTGTTCAACTTCTCTTTGTATTCTTAACGTTGTTTTTTCTAGTTCTACTAAAAAAGCTCTTTGATAAATAACTTCAGGAAAACCTTTACCCAAAGAGTTATGTACCTTCATGGCACAACCAATAATTATTGACGTAATATCTGAGTATTTATATTCTGGTTTAATCATTTCAAGTATTATATCATTAACATCATTTTTATCATTTAATCACACTCACACTTTGCCCTTCGTACAAGCTTTGATAACCCTCTGTAATCAACTGCTCCCCGGCATTTAAGCCGCTTTTAATTTCTACATTATCCCCATAAACTTCGCCAATTATTACGGGCACTTTGTGTGCAGTGGTTTTTCCATTACTACTTTTTAGCATAGTAAAAACATACTTACCATTTTCATCTGTTTGTACCATATTAATAGGTATTACAATTGCATTGGTGGCACTATAATCTTTTATACGCATAATGGCAGTTTGGTTAGGCTTTAACAAGCCATCGCTTGGTATTTTTGCTTCTGCCATAAAGCCTCGTAAATTAGCATCAATACTTTGGCTTATTAATGAAATTGATGAGGGGATATTAACTTTTTGAGCATCGGGAATATTAATTAAAACGGGTGTACCTGTACGCAAACGAGTTAAATAATTTTCAGGAACATTTACTTTAACTTTTAATGTGTTTTTATTAATAATAACAATTTGCCCTCCCATTTGGGTAGCCCCAACAAATGTTTCCCCAATACGAATATTTACTCGGTCGGCTATACCACTTACATCGCTATATACATTAGCTGTGTTTAATTGCTCAATCGCAACTTTTACTTGTTCGTTTGCAGCCACTAGTTGATTTTCTAAACTTTCAACATTTGTTTTTGCCGTAATCAATTGTACTTCGGTACCAATGCCTTGTTCCCATAAATTCTTTTGGCGTTGATAAATATTTTTTGCAAAATTTAGTTGCGTTTTAATACCATCCATTGCTTTACGAGCAGCTAATATTTGTTGGCGCACAATAGCATCATCTAATTTTAAAACGAGCTGTCCTCTTTTTACAAATTGTCCTTCTTTAATATAAATTGCTTTTACTTGCCCTCCCATTCCTCTTGGAGAAATGTAGGAAACATTGTCAGCATCTACTCTACCTAGCAAGTCAATAAAGTGCTCAAAAGCTTGTGTAGTAACAGACATGGTACTTACTAATTTTACCTTAGCAGCCATTGCAGTATTACTATCCATTCTTAGCAAATCGGCTTCTAACTTTTTTAACTCTGCATCGTTAGTGGCTTTTTCTTTTTTTTCTTTTTCTATTTTAGCTTTTAAATCATTAATAGTTGCTGCACCATCTTTTTTGCTATTACTGCAAGATGTTACGGTTACTACACTTAAAAATAAAATTGCTATTGTTACGCTATTTCTCATTACAGTTATTTTAAATTTTTGGTTAGCTTATAATTTTCCGGTAGCTTTTAAATAATCAATTTTTGCAATTATTGCATCGTATAATGCATTGTAGTAGTTGGTTTGGGCTACTTTAAGCTCAGCTTGTGCAGTATAAATTTCTTGATTACTTCCTAGGCCTTGTTCAAATTTCTTTTTTGTGGTGTTGTACACTTTTTCTGCCAAAAGCATATTTTGATTTTGTACATCAATAGTTAAAATAGCACTCTTTACATTTACTCTAGCGGTATTTACATCGTAATCAATAGCTTGTTGTAATTGGGCAATATTATTTTTTGTTTTTTGTAATTCGTATTTGCTTTGTTGTATTAAAGCGTTTTTTTTATTGCCCTCAAAAATAGGTACCGATATTTTTAGACCTGCTAGCGATGTACTAAACCAATCGCCTTTATTAAAAAAGTTAAACGAGCTACGTTGTGCATTTTTACTAAAACTAGCAAAAGCAGCAACTGTAGGTAATTTACTTAGTTTGTATCGTTTAATATTATACTCTCCCAATTGTTGGGCTATACTTAGTAACTGAAATTCTTTTCGGTTTTTGTAATCGTAGCTTTCGTCTAAAATATTGTCTTTAATAAACGTTTCGCTAAGTGTATCGGACAATACCAACGTTTCTTTTTGTGGCATATTTATTAAAAATTTTAAACCAGCATTTCCTATGGCTAACAAATTTTCTATTTTTTGTTTTTCGGTAGTAAGGTTATTTAATTGCACTTGCACTTTATCAATATCTAACCGCTCTGCAAAACCATTTTTATAAATTTCTTTTACATCGTACAATAGTTTTTCGAAACGTATTATATTAGCGTCTACTGCACCCAATTGTTTTTTGCCTACCACTAATTGATAATAAATTTTATAAATATTTGTTTTTATTTGCTCTTGCGTTACTTCTACATTTTTTTTTGCAAACTTTAAAACGGCATCTCTTGCCCGCAAGCCCACAAATACTTGTCCATCAAATAAGAGTTGGCTTACATCTATACCTGCATTTGCTATCCATGGCACACCAAACTGTGCAGCTATGTTACCAAAGTTTCCTCCATTAGGAAAAGTAATCGGACTACCATTTCCATTTTTTACGCCCTCATCAACCAATACTTTATAGGTAGCAGGACTGATGAAATTAGGTAACGATTGTACGGGTATATCAAAATATCGGGTTAGCCCTGCACTTGCATTAACTTGTGGCATTGCTACAGCAGTAATTTGTTTATTTACTTGTTGCTGAATTTGAATATCTAACAATGCATTTTTTACTTGCACTGCATTTTTTAACCCATATTCTACCGCTTGCTTTACCGAAAACGAGTTACTGTTTTGTGCATTAGAAATTATTGAAGTAAAAACCAAACTACTTATGAACCCTAATTTTAAAAAAGATTTTTTTATTTGTGTCATCGTTTATTTTTTTGATCTATCTAACTGATGTTTTTGAATAAGTTTATATCCTTTATTAGTGGAAATGCCAAACAAAAAGTGCTCTCCAATTATCATCATTAAATCCATTAATGGATAGGATTTTGAAAATGGAAAAATTTCTGGGTTAAAAATTAGCATCATACTTTCTAGCCTAAATTTTGCTAACACTTCTATATTAATATCTTCTCTATATAAACCTTCTGCAATACCTCTTAGTAAATTTTGATGAATCATTTTTAAAATAAACTCATCTTTATGTTGTTGAAAACGTTTAAATGCTTTGGGGTGAAACTTTTGCATTTCGAATAAAACCATTGGGTTCATATCTCGTAACTGCTCTGCCACTACCCTAATAATATCATACACTTCTGCAATTGCATTATTCGATGTATTGGTACAGCGTACACAATCTTTTTGATTATTTTCAATATCAAACTCTAATGCAGCTGCAACTAATTCTTCTTTTTCGGTAAAGTGTTGGTAAAGGGTTTTTTTACTCATACCTAGGTTGCTGGCAATATCATCCATGCTTACATTTCTAAAACCGTATTGCATAAATTGCTTTAAACTACCCTGTACTATTCTATCTTTTGCGTCCATTTTTAAGATTTGGAGCACAAAACTAAGGAAACTATTCGTATACCCAAGGTTTTCTTAGTTTTTATTTATTTTTTAACTTTAACATAATATAGAGCTAAAAAGTATTTATAAAGTAGCCAAAAAGTAGTGGCTATGGTGATATTTGCCTATTTCCCCTTTGGAATTAAAGTATATTTGTAAAAAATAGTGGATGAAAAATGTATTTATTTTTAAAAAACTTTTACAATATTTTTTGCAGGGCTTACTAATACTTGCCCCAATTGCTATTACAGCCTATTCAATATTTTGGTTAGTTACCTCTATAGATAATCTTTTACCCATATTTACTTATAAAGATTTGCAAGGAAATGTACGAGTACAGAATTACGGTATTGGAATTTTAATAATTATTGCAGCGCTTATCTTTATCGGGTATTTTAGCTCCTTTTTTATAACGGGTAGGGTAGTTAGTTTTGTAGATAAAATTTTAGAAAAAACACCAGGTATAAAATATATTTACAGCACCACGAGAGATTTTTTTGAAGCTTTTGCTGGTGAAAAAAAGAAATTTACAAAAAATGTTTTAGCCAATGTTGATGATAATGATGTTTGGCGTTTTGGTTTTGTTACTAGAGAAGATATGGATGATTTTGGATTAAAAGATTATGTAACCGTTTATATTCCTATGGCCTATTCGGTTGCTGGCAATGTATATGTAATACCTAAAGCAAGAGTAAAGCCTATTACTAATATAAGTGCAGCACAAACAATGAAATTTACGGTAAGTGGCGGAGTAACGGACTTAGAAGAAACCACCGCGTAAGTTTTGATATAAGAAGTAAGGCTTTAAAGCACTCTTCATGTATAGTTTAATGTTGTACTTTTAATTTGGTTAATTATAATCTTGCACATTTATTTTATGATGAAATTTTTAAAATGTTACTTACTTATAGCCTTATTAATTATTGCTTACCTGCCAACCTACTGTTGGGGATTTTATGCTCATAAAAAAATAAATAATTATGCAGTTTTTTTATTACCGCCAGAAATGATGGTGTTGTATAAGCCCAATGCAGATTTTATTACTGAACATTCGATTGACCCAGATAAACGGCGTTATGCTGTTAAAGATGAAGGACCAAGACATTATATAGATATTGACCATTATGGTACTTACCCCTATATAAACTTACCTCGAAAATGGGATAGTGCAGTGGTTAAGTTTGGGCAAGATAGTTTAATGCAATACGGCATTGTACCTTGGCATGTACAATTTATGTTGTACCGCTTAACTAATGCGTTTAAAGACAAAAACTTTAGTAGCATTATGAAAAACAGTGCCGAAATTGGGCACTATATTGCCGACGCACATGTACCGCTACACGCCAATAGCAATCATAACGGACAATTTACCAATCAAAAAGGTATACATGGTTTTTGGGAGAGTAGAGTCCCTGAGTTGTTAGCTGAAAAAGAATGGGATTTTTTTATTGGCAAAGCCCAATACATTAAAGACCCCGGCAATTTTATATGGGCAAGAGTTTTGGAAAGTGCTAAAGCTTCGGATAGTGTTTTGCTTTTTGAAAAACAATTAACGCAACAATTTGCTGCCGATAAAAAATATAGTTTTGAAGAAAGAAACGGCGTAGTTATAAAACAATATTCTACGGCCTTTACAAAGGCATTTAATAAAAAATTAGATGGGATGATTGAACGCCGTATGCGGCAGAGTATACAAAGTATTGCCAGTTTTTGGTACACTGCTTGGGTAAATGCTGGTCAGCCCAATTTAAAAAGTTTAGTTGCCAAAAAGTTTACTACAGATGATGTTAAAGAATTTGAAGAGCTAAATAGTAAATGGAATAGTGGTAGTAAAATGATTGGCAGAGAGGAGTAATTTATTTTAAAGAAATAATTTTTCTGCAATTGCTACACTTTCTGGTTTACCAACATCTACTAAATTATCGCCGCTATGGTCGTAACCTAAAATTGTATGATCTGCAGCTAAATCTAAATAGCTATCCATTATAGAAAATTTACCTGTTTGTTTTATTAACGAAAAAATTTGTGGCTCATAAATTACCACACAGCTGTATGCTTTTTCGCTAAGGTTTGGCTTATCAATAGATATTTTTGTTTCGCCAGTTTGTAAATTTTTCCACCCACACAATCTATTGTCCTCATCAAACAACAATACTCTACTTGATTTACGATTGGTTACTCCAAACGTAACTAACGGTTTATGTTGTTGATGAAAAGCAATTAATTTATTCAACTCTAAATTGGTGAGTATATCTACATTTAAAGAAATAAATGGTTTATTGCCATTTAATAAATGCCTAGCCTTCATTAAACCTCCCCCAGTTTCTAGCACCACATCACTTTCATCGCTAACCACTACATTACTTCCCCAGCCTTTATTTGTAGTAATAGCATCAATTATTTGTTGTGAAAAATGATGAATGTTTACAACCACATCTGTAACCCCATATTGCTGCAAGTATTCAATATTTCGTTGCAATAAAGATTTGCCATTAACTAGGGCAAGTGCTTTAGGATACCGATCTGTCCAGGGTTTAAAACGAGTGCCTAGGCCAGCGGAAAAGATTATTGCTTTAGAAATGTTCATTGTTGATGGTTCATTGTTCATAGTTATTGGATAGAGTCTCTAAGTTTTGTAATCATTTTGCATAAAATATCATACTCATCATAATATTTTTTAAAATCATCTTCATTAATATATTTTCGAGTATGAGAAATAAACAAACAAGCTACAACTTCAATTGCAGAGCGTAAAGAAATACCAAGAAACCTTTTAAATTCAGGTTTACTTTGACCAGTGCTACCCTCGGCAATATTTAAAACTACGGAATCAGCCGCTCTTTTCATTTGTGAGCTAAGGCTATACAACTCTTCTCTTGGATATTTTTTTACCAAAATATCTATATCATTACATAGCCGCAAAGCTATTTGCCAAACTTTTAATTCCTCAAACCTAAATGCCATATTCTAACTTTAATACCATGAACAATGAACCATCAACTATGAACCCAAGCGTTTCCAATTTTCTTTATTAGTATGATTTAAATTTATGTTAACCTTAAACTTATTTTTTAAATGCCTAGCCACAGCCTCGGCTGCAAATACACTTCGGTGTTGACCACCAGTACATCCAAAATTAATACACAAATTTTCGAAACCCCGTTTAATATAATCCTCAACAGAAACATCAATAATACTATACACACCATTTAAAAAATCGGGCATTTTAGTTTGTTGTTCTAAAAAATCTTTAACGGGTTTATCTAACCCACTTAAATGTTTATACTCATCAAAACGGCCAGGATTTAAAATCCCCCTCATATCAAAAACAAAACCTCCCCCATTTTTTGTTTCATCTTTTGGGTAACCTTGTTGTATAAACGAAAAGCTGCAAAGATCAACAACCAAAAGGGTTTCGCTTGTAGCTTGTACTGGTGTAAACTCTTGCATTACTTCATTGCTAATACAAAGTTCCAATACTTTTTTAAACTCTGGCACAGCAATACCAGTACTTTGGTTACTTACAAACCATTTTAAATTTTGTAATGCTAACGGAATACTTGTTAAAAAATGTGCTTTTCGTTCAAACAAGCCTCTAAAACCATACGCTCCTAGTACTTGCAATAATCTAATTAAAACATACCCATTGTACTGACTTTTAAAAACGTCTCTATCTACCGTTTCTTCAACAATACTTTCAAAAGAATTTATATAATCGTCCAATAAATAATTTTTCCAATCTTCTGGTAAGTTTGCTTTTGCTTGCCACAACAAACTGGCTACATCATATTGTGGAGCACCTTTCATTCCACCTTGATAATCTATAAAACCAACATCCCCATTGCCTTTAACCATTATATTTCTACTCTGAAAATCTCTAAACATAAAAAATTTATACTCGGTATGAGATAAATAATTACTTAAAGCTTCAAAATCATCAATCAATTTTTGTTTATCGTAAGGGCGACGTAACGCATCTAAAAAATAATATTTAAAATAAAGCAAATCAGCCATTATTGCTTGTTTACCGAATGATGTATTGGTTAAACATTTTTCATAGTTTAATCCTTCATCCCCTTTTATTTGTAGTAAGGCTAATTGATGCAAGCTAGTTTTATACAAATTGTATACTTCTGGTACATAACCTAATTCTTCTAACTTATTTAATAAAGACGCATCACCAAAATCTTCTTGTATATAACTATCTTTTTCGGCGTTTACGCAAAATAATTGTGGCGTAGCTAAATTTTTCTTTTTAAAGTGTTCGGTAAAATAAATAAAGCTTTCGTTTTCTTTAATGTTAGTGCCATAGGTTGCTATAAAGTTTTTAGTTGCAGTATATATTCTATAATAATGCCTTTCGCTACCTGCTTGTGGCAATTTATCAATGCCTGTAATTTCATCTTTTGAGAACGATGCAAATAATTCTTTTATTTTATCGATAGTTGTCATGCAGAATTTTAATGGAGTAAAAATAGTTTAAAATAAACAGCCTTCAAAATGTTGAGGGCTTGTTGTGTAATTATTTTAATACCAGTTTATATTTTCATAGCATCATCGTTGCGAACTTGTTCTGTTAACTATTTTTTTTTGGGCAGAAATGAATATTTAATCATTCCTTTCATCTGCATACCATTGGGGCTCTTTTATTATAGTGCATTAGGTTCGTTTTTTCACGATTCTTGCAGGAATTACTAAATTATTTAGCTAAATATATTAGTAAATATATACTAAATTATTTAGCTTTACAAAAGTATTACCTCCCCCTTTTAAAAAATAGAAAGAAAAGTTAAACTTATATATATGGAAGTAGAAAATTTTTTAGGCAGCAGCTACACCGGTAGCAAGGATTTTACACAACATAATGTAGCTACCGCCAATGCTAGTGGCTTTGGTGCCGCTACAGATGATTATGCCGAACGTGGTATTGATTTAAACGAGCAATTAATTAAAAATAAACCTGCTAGTTTTTTTATGAGGGTTAGTGGCAGCAGTATGATTAATGCTGGTATTTATAATGGTGATATTGTTATTGTAGATAGAAGTGTAAAGCCTGCAAACAACAAAATTGTAATTGCTGTTATTGATGGCGAAATGCTAATACGCCGCTACCAAAAAACAATTAATAAACTTAGACTAGTACCAGAAACGCCTAAGCTATCGCCTATTGAAGTAAGTGAGTTTAGCGATTGTATTATTTGGGGAGTGGTGGTGTGTGTAATAAGAACTACCCCCTAGCCACCTAAAGGGGAATTTAGTTCTTTTAGAAGTAGTGATCCCTTCTTGTTTCATAATTATTTTTTTTGCAAGCTATGAATACTAAAAATTTGTTTGAAAATACTCAGGCTCAAAATTACCCCTTTACGGGGCGAAGGGGGTTTAAAGCCATTGTAGATTGTAACAGTTTTTATTGCAGTTGCGAAAGATTATTTAGGCCAGAGCTAGATAATAAACCTGTTGTTGTATTGAGCAACAACGATGGTTGCATTATATCTAGAACGGATGAAGCAAAAAAATTAGGGGTAGAAATGGCGGGGCCCTACTTTAAGGCAAAGCCACTAATTGAAAAATATGGTGTAGCTACATTTTCATCTAACTATAATTTGTATGGCGACTTAAGTTGGAGAGTAATGGAAACCTTACGAATACTTTTGGGTAAAGAAAACGTAGAAGTATATTCTGTTGATGAAGCGTTTTTAAACTTAGATGAGTTTGCCGAAAAAGATTTGCAACAAGTAGCCTTAACGATTAGAGAAACGGTGGAGATGTGGACAGGCATAAAAGTATCTGTTGGTGTAGCGCCTACAAAAGTGCTGAGCAAAGTAGCTAATCATTTGGCTAAAAAAAATAAAGTAGCTACACAGTGTTGCGTTGTGTTAGATACTAAAGAAAAAATTGCCAAAGCATTACAAGACACTCCTATTGGCGAGGTGTGGGGCATAGGCAGTCAGTATGCACAAAAATTAATAGAAATGAATGCAGTATTTACTGCTTACGACTTAACAAAAAAAACGGCAGAGTGGGCTCATAAAAACTTAGGCGGTGTAGTTGGCTTGCGTTTATTAAAAGAATTAAAAGGTGAACCATCTAATCAAATGAAAGAAGAACTAGTAGTAAAAAAAATGATTGGCACTACTAGAATGTTTGGCAGCTCCGTAAAAACCCTTGGCGAAATTAAAGAGGCTGTTGCTACGTACGTATCAAGAGCTGCAGAAAAGCTACGCCGACAAAAAAGTGCTGCTAGTATTATAAGTGTATTTATTGTACCAAAAGAGCAAAATAATGATACCTATTTTAAACATGGCCCTACAGTAAGTAGCTATACCACATTACCCATTGCAACTAGTGCTACCAACGAATTAATAAAACCTGCAGCACTATTAGTAGATAAATTGTATGAGCAAGGACGCATTTATAAAAAGGCTGGCGTAATACTGAGTGGTATTGTACCAGATGCTACTATACAAGCTAATTTATTTTTACCACACACAAAAAATTGCAACCGAAAATTGATGGATATGATTGATAATATAAATTTTAGTCAACGAGATGATATCGTAAAATTTGCAACTAGTGGTACAGCAAGAAATTGGAAAATGCGGCAGGAGTTGCGTAGCCCAAGATATACTACTAGATGGAATGAACTATTTTTAGTGAAGTAAAATAAAGGTGTAGCTACAAATATTTTTTATACAAACTGTATAGTATTTTTTCTGCCGATGGTGTTATACCTTTTATAGTGTCTTGCATAAAATGGCGTTTAAAGCCAAGTATAGCAGCACTTGTATCTTTTACATCGTACCCAATAATTCGTAATGCTGTTATATAATCAACGCTTTTAGGCTGATTAATTTTAGCAGTATCGCTCCACCATAAGCCAAACCCTTTATCACTTAATTGCTTCCAAGGGAAACGCCAGTTGGGATCGTTTTTACGTGTGGGTGCAATATCGCCATGGCCAATAAAGTTTGATGTGGGAATGGAGAACGATTTTTTTAATCGCTCTAATAAAGTGAGTAAACTATTTATTTGTCGCTCATCAAAATATTGAAAACCGTTATTATCTAATTCAATGCCAATGCTACTGGAATTAATATCGGTAGCGTTACCCCATTTTGCAGCTCCTGCATGGTGAGCTCGTAAATAATCGTTAAGCATATGATATACTGTTCCATCTTTGCAAATTACATAATGAGCACTTACTTGTGTACGTGGCAATGTAAATGTTCGTAAGGTTTGTTCGCAACTATCTTGTGCTGTATGATGTATGATTACATAGTTAGGCTTACGCATGGTAAAATTTGTAGTGCCTACAAAATTTTGTGGGTAATTTAAACCTGTTGAGTCGTTAAGGGGATATTGCTGTAGTAATTTGGAAAAAGATTTTACTTGTTTTTTATGGGCCTTATTTGTGGTAGCATATTTATTTGTGCTACAAGCAGAAATAAGAAATAAACAAATTATGGATATGTAAACTTTCATTTAGTTTTTGTTGATTGTAACTTTTCGTAAATTACTACATTCATTAAAATTAGTAACATCCCATAAAAAATATCCTCAACTGGTATTGTATAAATACGGAAGTTAAAATTTTCGGTATGGTTATATTCTATTACAGGCAATGCAGTTAAGAAACCATTTACAAGTAAAAAAGGAATTAAGCAAACGGCATAACTAACTAAAAAAGAAAGTGCGTCAAACGGCATAAATTTTTTGCGAAAAATATAGAGGGCAGTTATAAAAATAAAATTGAAAATAAATGTCCAGGAAGTGTATTGCTGCTCTTTAAACAAAATACCTACTACTAAAAAACCAATAGCCATGGATAATAAAATTAAATCGGCTACCGAATTATTTTTTAAGGTTGGGAAATAACATCGTACACATGCGTATATAAATAGACAACAGTAGGGTACCACTATAAAAAACAGTATCTCTTCTATGGGCAAATTGTAGAGGTAAATACCCATATTATAAACTGGATTAAAACTCCAAATGCCTTTGTAGGTAAAATAACTATCCCAAATAATGTAGAAAAGTGCAGGTAGCAGCATCGCTTTAAATAAATATTTCCATTTGGTATAGAAAGCTACTTTTTTATCGAAGCTTAGTGCTAATGGCCCAGCTATGGAGCAGGCTAGTATTAAAAAATATGTATAATGGCTATTCACAAAAATAAAGGTAGGTATTTAAGGCGATGTATAGTAGCATGGATTACAAGAGTACCAACACGACATAATAGCTATACAAAAGCTAAACACAAAAATTACTTTGCTTGCAATTTTTTATCAGCTTTTACTTTTTCCGCATACTTTTTTGCAACCCATAACATTCCGAAGCTTTCGCCATATTCCTTCTGTAAATGTTTATGGTGCATTTTATGTGCCCAGCGTATGGTTTTAATATAAGTATTATTACTACGGCTAAACCATTTTATACGTTGATGTATGATTACCTCATGCACAATAAAATAAGCAAAGCCATATAAGGCTATACCAAAACCAACTGCTGCTACCCAATACAATTTATTTTGCAAACCTAGCATTATACAAAGCCAACTTGGTATAGCAAATATTAAAAAAAAGGCATCATTTTTTTCCCATTTGTGGCCTGAAGGTTTATGATGATCTTCATGCAAATACCATAAAAACCCATGCATAACAAAACGGTGGGTACACCAAGTAATACCTTCCATTAAAAGAAAAGTGCCTAATGTAATGGCTATAAAAATTATTGCATTCATAAAAAAGTGCGTAATAGTAAAAAAAACATAGCTTGTATTAATAACAAATGTATAGCAAATTTGTTTTGCTTATTAAAGCTACAAAAGTGGAAAATAGTTAATAAAAAAACACTTACAACAAACCAACACAAGTAATTATAAAAAGGTATCACATCTGTTTTCCAATGCCAGTAGCCAAGTTTTATGGCAACAGGCTCCATAATCCAATCTAAGAAAACAGCAATAGTGGCACCATCAATTATTACAGAGATAGCTTTTAACGATTGGGTTGGTGTTTTGGTTTCTATTGCTAATTTACTAAGTGCTTTTTTAAATAAGATGTACGTTGTTATTCCGCAACAATACATTACTATAAACCAATTTACACCTATAATTAAGGGTACATTTTTAACTTGTATGCCCAAAACATTACCGTAAGTATACTCGCCAAAAAGCAAGGCAGTATTTACACCTATAACCTCTACAATAAAACCTATACTAACTGTTATTCCCATAAACATATAAAAAAAAATATTTTTTTCTTTTTGTGTATATATAAGTAAGGCAAAGGATAAGAGTAAATTAATTGGTGTTGCATTTACAAAAAATGGAGATTTAAAAAACAATATACCTACTAAGCCAATAGCATGAAAAAAAATAGCAATAGCAGTTGCTAGTTGATGTTTAGAAAAAGATTTAAATGTATTGATAAAATTAATTTTTAGATTGAATTAATTCGCTTACAATTTTTGCACTTTTTAAGCAAAGAGGAATACCCCCGCCAGGGTGTACACTTCCTCCACAAAAATATAATTGCTTGATATTACCTTTAAAATTAGGATGCCGCAAAAAAGCAGCAAACTTACTATTACTACTAGTTCCATACAAACTTCCCATAAAAGAATTTGTTTTGGTTTCGATGGTTATGGGTTCAAGTATTTCTTCTACTTCAATATAATCTTCTATACTAGTTTGCAAAAGTGTATTAATTTTTACAATGATGTTTGCTTTTGCTTCTTGCTTTATTTGCTCCCAGTTTTGCCCAACATTTGCTGGTGCATTTACCATTACAAACCAATTTTGTTTACCGCTTGGTGCTTGTGCTGGCTCAATAGTAGAGGTTATATTTATATAAATAGTAGGATCGGTGTAAACTGTTTTTTTTGTAAACAAACAATCAAACTCTTCTTTATAATTATTACTAAACAAAATATTATGTAGCTGTAATTCTTTAAACTCTTTTTTTATACCCCAATAAAAAACTATTGCACTACTACTTCTTTCGTTTTTTAATACCCGATTTGCTAACTGTGTATTATTTAATAATTTTTTATAGGTAAAATATACATCAACATTACTTACTATTAAATCTGCATAGATATTTTGGTTATTTACTACAACTCCTTTTACTAATTCGCTTGAATGAATTATTCTATCTACTTGGGTGTTAAAAATAAACGTAACACCCATTTTTTTTGCCAGTTTAACTAACGCGACTGTAATACTTACCATTCCGCCCTTAGGATAAAAAACACCTTCATTCATTTCTAAATGGGGTATTAAACTTAACATGCTTGGCACTTTATAAGGGTTACTACCGTTATAGGTGGCAAATCGGTTAAAAAGTTGTGTAGCTTCTGGGCTTTTAAATTTTGAAGAATTATGCTTATGTAAGGTTTTAAAAAGATGACTAAATTTTACAGCTTTAAAAGCTATAAATGCATTTTTATTAAACCATGTTTTTCGTTTATGTAAGGAATTGTTTAAAAAAAGCTCTGCAATATTAGTGTACAATGTTTTTGCAGAAGATAAATAGTCTTTTACTACTTTTGGGCTTTCGCCTAATTGCTGCTGCAGTTCGTTTGCAAACTTATCCATATTTGCATACCCAACTACAATTTTACCATTTGCATAAAAGTACTTACAAGCAACATCAACCGATGTGTAGTTGAAATAGTTTTCAACAGGCTCGTTAGCTAGCTCAAATAATTCAATAATATTTTGAGGTTGTGTAAATAAAGAAGGGCCTGCATCAAAATGATAACCTTGTATTTTAAAAGCAGCTAATTTACCTCCTGCATAATCATTTTTTTCGTAAACGGTAACGTTATAACCTTTTAATTGCAAGCGTATGGCCGTAGCTAACCCTGCTACCCCGCTTCCTATAATTATGGCCTTATTAGATGTTTGCATAAATTTATAGTACCAATGTATTGCATTAATTTTTAACTTTTGATAAATATGATTTTAAAAGAGGTAAAGCTATTTTAAACCAAGCTGTATATTTAGTTGGGTGTTCAATTATTTCTTCTTGTATTTCTTCTACTGTTTTGTAACAATACGCATTAACCTCTGTTATCGATGGTGAAACTAGTCCATTATAGTTACCAATAAATACATGATCGTATTCATTTTCAATTAACCCATTTTCAAAACTTGCTTTGTACGTAAATTCAAATGCTTTGTTAAGCTGTGTGGTAAACCCCATCTCTTCTTGCAACCTATTTTGTGCTGCCTCAATTATTTGTTGCCCCACGTACGGGTGGCTGCAACAGGCATTCGTCCATAACCCACCGCTATGATATTTGTTAATAGCCCGTTGTTGTAAAAGCATTTTACCCACTTCATTAAAAATAAAAACGCTAAATGCCCTGTGTAATAATCCTTTTTGATGTGCTTCCATTTTTTCGGCTACACCAATTGGTTCATCCAAATTATTAACTAAAATTAGTTGCTGCAAAATTTTATAACATATTTAATTGAGTACGTACCCCTGCTTTAGCTAAAATAAAAGCTTTGTAATAATCAGGTATTCTAATACGGGTTTCTAAAATTTTTGTGGGCTGTGTTTTTTTAATTTTTTTAAAAAGCGAAAGGTAATATTTGTAGGCTACATACACGCCAAACCTAGCTTTAGAAGGTAGTTGTAAAATACCCGTGTACGCATGTTCAAAATCTTTTGCAATATCGGCCTCAATTTTATTTTTCATAGAGGATGTAAAATTATTAAAATCAACATCTGGAAAATAAGTTCTACTTAGTTGTTGATAGTCTGCTTTTACATCTCGTAAAAAATTTACTTTTTGAAATGCCGCCCCTAAAGACTGAGCACTAGGTTTTAATTTTTTATATTCCTCTTCGTTACCTTCGCAAAAAACAAACAAACACATCAACCCAACAACCTCTGCACTTCCATAAATATAATCGTTATACCCTTTGCTATCGTAATTAGATTTACTTAAATCAAACTCCATGCTAGTAAAAAAAGCATCAATTAAATGTGTATCTATTTTGTATTGATTAACTGTTGTTTGAAAACTTTGTAAAATAGGATTTAAACTTATCCCTCTTTTAATTGCATTATAGGTTTCTATTTTAAACTCTGCTAAAAGTTCTTGTTTGTTATATTCATGGAAAGTATCTACAATTTCATCTGCAAAGCGAACAAAACCATAAATGTTATAAATGGGTGTTCGTAAAGATTTGTGCAAAAGCTTTATAGCACTACTAAAAGAGGTACTATATAATTCAGTAGTTATTTTACTGCATTGTTCGCTTGTGTTATAAAATAATTCAATCATTTTACTAATAAATATATTGCCTATTTTAAATATTTTATTACTTCTTTCGCTACAACTTCGCCACTTATTAAACTTGGTGGTACACCTGGCCCAGGTACTGTAAGTTGACCTGTGTAAAACAAATTTATTACTTTTTTACTTTTGCATGATGGCTTTAATACTGCTGTTTGCATTAATGTATTTGCTAAACCATAAGCATTTCCCCTAAACGAGTTATAATCATGTACAAAATTACTAACCGAATAGGACTTTTTATATACAATATTATCAATTATTTTTTCGCCTATTTTTTCTTCAAATCGTTTTACTATTTTATCAAAATACTTATCTCTCAATTCCTCCGTATCGCCTTGTAGGCCTGATGCTACGGGTATTAAAAAAAACAAATTTTCACTTCCTATAGGGGCTGTTGTTTTATCGGTAACTGAAGTTGCACTTACATAAAACAATGGGTCGGTAGGCCAAGCTGGTGAATCGTAAATTTCTTTTCCATGCACTCCAAAATCAGTATCAAAAAACAAGGTATGGTGCAATATATTTTTTAATTTTTTATTAACCCCTATGTAATATAACAAACAACTTGGAGCCATTGTTCTTTTGTTCCAATATTCGTTACTATACGTTCTACTCTTTTCTGGTAACAATTTAGTTTCGGTAAAATGATAATCTGCAGCACTAATAACTACATCCGCACTAACAGTAATTGGTAATTGTTGATTAGTTTGATTATATGTTATACTTTTTGCCTTTCCATCAACAACATCTATTTGTTGTACATCGCTATTAAATTCAAATTTTACACCTAACTCATTTGCCAAACTATACATGCCTTCTACAATTTTGTACATTCCCCCTTGAGGGTACCAAGTGCCTAATTTAATATCGGCATAATTCATTAAACTGTATAGTGCAGGTGTATTTTGGGGCAAAGCTCCTAAAAAAAGTACCGGAAACTCCATTAGCTGTTGAAGCTTAGGGTTTTTAAAATATTTACCTACATGTTTTTTCATATTGGTAAATACATCTAATTTAAAAACACCTTTTATTACATCCCAATCTAAAAATTCGGTAATAGACTGGCCTGACTTATGTACCAATTTATTTATACCAACTTGGTATTTGTAGTTGGCTTCTGCTAAAAATTTATCCAACTGCACTCCACTTCCTTGCTCAATTGATTCGAATAAATTTTTTAACTCATTGTAGTTTGCTGGCACATTCATTTCGCCATCTTGCCAATAAATTCGATACGATGGGTCTAGTCTATCTAAACTATAATAGTCGCTAACTTTTTTTTGAAACTCATTAAAAAAACGTTCAAAAACATCTGGCATCCAATACCAACTTGGCCCTATGTCAAAAATAAAACGATCTTGTATTAGTTGCCTAGCTCTTCCTCCTGGGGTAGCTTGTTTTTCTACAACAGTAACAGCAAAACCAGCTTTTGCTAAAAAGCAGGCTGTTGATAAGCCTGCAAAACCACTACCGATTACTACAATGTTTTTCAAGAATGTAAAATAAACCTATTGAAATTAAAACGGAACAATAATTATTAATATCTAGTTAAATGCTCTTTCAATAATTTGCGAGCAAAATGAATTCTACTTTTTATAGTACCTAAAGGCTCGTTTAGCATATCGGCAATTTCGTTGTACTTATACCCATCAAAATAAAGCATAAAAGGCCTTTTGAATATAGCGGGTAGTTGATGAATTTCGTTTTGAATTTCCTTTAATTGTAAATTAACAATTGCGGTATTTGTAATTGCGCCTTGTTGATTATCTAACAAATACTCATTGGGTGTATAATCTAATATAGTTTGTTGCTTTGCTTTACGACGATAATCATTAATAAAAATATTACGCATTATGGTGTACAACCATGCTTTAATATTTGTACCTACATTATATTTATCCTTATTGGCTAATGCTCTGTAAAAAGTTTCTTGCAATAAGTCTTTTGCAGTTTCCACATCTCTTGTAAGAGTAACGGCAAATGGCTTTAAGTACTCTTCATTTCTTGTAAGCATTTGAGTAAATTCGGCTGTAGACATAAAATATTTGTTTAATTATTACAATGTAAAGTTAAACAAATAAATTTCAGACCGCAAAATTTTTGTTTAATTATTTTTAAAAATAATTAAACAAAATGTATGTAAAATACTTAAATCGTTGAAATAAAGTTTGTTACAGACTTCAGGGTGCTTTTAAGTTGCGTATTAGGAGGCACTGTTTTGGAATAAGAAGAAGCTAAATAACCAGAAACAACTAATGGAATGTTTGGAACGGCTTCATAAAGATTAGCTAAAAACTTTTCGAAATTAAAATTACGGCCAACAACGGTTAAATGGGTATATAAATAAGTAGGATTCAGTTTTTCAACCAAATATTTAACATCCTTAATAGGTACAGCCGAGCCCATATAAATAACTTTTATGCCTTTAGATTTTAGCATAAAATGCATAAAAAGAAGGCCTAACTCATGATGTTCGCCCTCGGGTAAAAATAAAATAATTGATTTGTCGCTTGTAGCTATAGCAGGAGCTTTTTCGATACCAATAATTATTTTTTGCCTAATGATGTTTGTAACTAGATGCTCTTGTGCAGGGTTTACATGGTTTGTAAGCCAAAGAAATCCAATTTTTTCTAAAAAAGGAAAAACTAACTGGTTTATTGTTTTATCAACCCCTCTTAGCATTATTGATGTATCAAGTATGGCTTCAAATTTATCCAACTTAATTTCAATCATGTGCTGTATAAGCTCATTTACTAGTCGCTCTTGCTGAGCCTCAGTTTGGTTTAGGGTTAATATTTTTTCTTGAACTTCGGCATCAGATAATTTATTGATATGAGAAACCTTAAATCCGTATTTATTTAAAAGAGAAACATTCAAAATAATTTTTAACTCTTCACTAGTGTAATAGCGAATATTGGTAGTCGTTCTACTTGGTTTTAAAAAAGTATATCGTTGTTCCCAAATACGTATAGTGTGGGCTTTAATACCTGATAAGTTTTCTAGATCCTTTATAGTAAATAAGTTATTATCCATAGTTTAATGACAATATAATACAACTTATTTATAAAATTGTTCAAAATTTAGCTAAGAAAAGTGCTAGTGTAAGCTCCCCTGTGTAAGCTCCCCCTTTTTAGTACACTTTAAAAGTAGAAAAATAGTTTCATTATTTAATTGGTTTTTTGTTACTGCTATTGGATCTACTTTTAATCGCTATCATAAAATGCCTTTGAAGTTTTTAATTATTACGCCAGAAATTCGTTATTATTCAAAACCTGAGCTAACAGGTTTTTATGTGAGAGGACATATTGGAGGAAGTACGTTTCACCTGCAATAATACAATTATGCAAATACTAATTATTACCAAAAAGGGCATAATTACATGGCCGGAATTAGTATTGGTTATGTATATGCCGTAACCGAGAAGTTTGCTTTAGAAGCTTTTGTTGGTGGCGGCACAATTCAAAGTTTTTACAAAGGTTACGATAGCACAACGGGTGTAAGATATGAAGATGCCGATAAGTTTAATAAAAGTGTGGAATGGACGCCGTATCGTGGCGGGGTGAATTTGATTTGGAAGATTTGAAGCCAATGTGCCAATGAGAGAATTAGCGAATTAGATAATGAGGAATTTGTTCACTATTTGAGATGTATATTTCAATAAAATATAACAAGTAGCTTAAAGCTGATTGCTAAATGCTTTTTAAAATATTGAACAACGAACTTGTAATGTTGAATGCTGAACTATTTAATTGACTACCCAAAAACCACTTTAATCACCTTTGAAATTCTATTGCGATCTATATCGGTTAAATTGGAGCCGGAAGGCAAACACAAGCCGTTTTCAAACAATTGTTCTGCTACTGTTGTGCCGTAATAGGGATATTTTTCGAAAATGGGTTGCAAATGCATGGGTTTCCACAACGGTCGGGATTCGATGTTTTCAGCTTCAAGCGCTAAACGAAGTGTTTCTGCTGTTATGCCGTTGGTTTTTGCGGCATCTATAGTAATGGCGCTCAACCAATAATTGGCAAAATAATCGTCATTTGGCGTAGTAAATACTTCCACACCTTCAATCTCTGCAAATATTTTTACATAAAAATCGTGCATTTGTCTGCGTAAGGCAACATGTTCGTCTAAGACTTCCATTTGCCCTCTTCCAATACCTGCACAAATGTTGCTCATGCGATAATTGTAGCCAATATGGCTGTGTTGGTAATGTGGCGAGTTATCACGAGCTTGTGTAGCATAGAAAATGGCTTTTTCTTTCAGTGCTGGTGTTTGCGTGACTATGGCTCCGCCACCTGAAGTGGTAATGATTTTATTGCCATTGAATGACAATATCCCGATATCTCCAAAGGTTCCGCATTTTTGTCCTTTATAGGAACTCCCTAATGCTTCTGCGCTATCTTCAAGAATTGGAATTTGATACTTATCTGCTAGGGCTCTGATTGCTTCAATTTGATAGGGTATGCCGTATAAATGTACCGCAATAATTGCTTTTGGTTTTTTACCCTTTTTTATTCTGTCAATGATTGCTTCTTCTAATGCTACTGGACAAAGATTCCAAGTCTGCTCCTCGCTATCAATAAAAATAGGGGTTGCCCCTAAATATAAAATTGGATTGGCTGATGCCGAAAAAGTCATACTTTGACAAATAACTTCATCACCCGCTTGTACGCCTAATAAAATCAATCCTAAATGAATGGCTGCTGTTCCTGAACTTAAAGCCCCAACATGAGTTTGATTACATAAATAATTTTTTAAGTCTTGTTCTAATCCATCTACATTAGGCCCTAGTGGTGCTACCCAGTTGTCATCGAAGGCTTCTTGTATGTAGTGTTGTTCGGTTCCTCCCATATGGGGCGAGGAAAGCCATATTTTTGGGTTATTCATTTACAATTGAATTATATTTGATAATTTTTCCAGGATTTCCAACAACTACAGCATAATCAGGCACATCTCTAAGAATTACTGCACCTGCTCCAATTGTTGCCCATTTTCCAATTTTAATACCTTGAATAATTGCAGCTCCAATTCCTATTTGAGATCCTTCTCCAATAAATACATTACCCGCCAAAGATACATTTGGAGAAATATGTACAAAATCACCCAGAATGCAATCATGTTCAACAACTGCCCCGGAATTAATTATAGAATGCTTTCCTATTTGAACATCTGAGTTAATTACAGCTCTCGCCATTATCACTGATCCTATGGCAACAGACACATTACTTGCCAAAATTGCATTAGGATGTATTGCTACTATATAATTGGCTGAAATTCGACACGAAATTTTCTTTCTTATTTCATTATCTCCAATAGAAATAATTAGTGATTTACCTATAAAAAAATCATCATATGGAGTTTTAACTATTGGTATATTGCTGATTTCGTCCTTAACAGGATTATCATCAACTACTTTCTCAATTACTTCTAAATTTGATTTTTGAATGATATCAATAATCACTTTACAATGACCGCTAGCTCCAAATAAATACATATTAATTACCTTTAAATACTTCTGTAGATACTGAATTATCAGCAGATATACCTTCTCGTTTAAATACTTTTTTTATAGTCAAAAATACAATTTTACAATCTAATAAAAATGAAATATTTTCTACATACCAAATATCGTAATCAAATTTTTGTTGCCAACTGATTGCATTGCGTCCATTGACTTGAGCCCAACCCGTAATACCTGGTTTTACTTCATGTCTTCTCTTTTGGAAATCATTATACAGTGGTAAATATTCTGGTAACAAAGGTCTAGGACCGATCAAACTCATATCGCCTTTTATTACATTTATCAATTGTGGGATTTCATCTAAAGAAGTCTTTCGTACAAAAGCACCAACTTTAGTCAATCTTTTTGCATCAGATAATAAATTTCCATCACTATCCTTTTTTTCATTCATGGTCTTAAACTTAATTATTTTGAATATTTTGCCATTTAATCCGGGACGCGATTGAAAGAAGAATAGTTTTCCTTGATTAGAAAAAAATAATAATAGCGTAATTAAAATTAAAATTGGAGAAGCCACAATCAATACTAATAAAGAGATACAGAAATCTGTAATGGATTTTATATAAATCTTATACATTTTTAATCCCTTTTTGAATTAACAAATGATTGTATTCAATTAATAAAGCATCCCATACTAATTTTTGTTCATAATGAGAAACGATTATGTCTCTTGCATTACCTGCTAATTGTTTTCTCCATGCCTCATCGCTAATTATTTTATGCATTACCTTATATAAAGATTCCCTATCTTTCGAAGGTATAATCGATCCATTAATTCCTTCTTGAATAATTTCATTACATCCATTTATATTTGATACTATACTAGGTAAACCCATAGCCCCTGCTTGCAGAACAACATTAGGAAATCCTTCTCGATAGCTAGGAAAGACTAAACAATGACTAATTGCGAAATAAGGTCGTACATCCTTTTGAAATCCAACAGAAATTATATTTTTATTTTTATCTATTTCATGAATAGTTTCACTTTTTAATGGATCTAAATCTGATTCAAGCCCTCCAACTAAAAGTAATTTTACATTAGAACCTTTGATTCTTGCAAACGCATCAATTAATTCATTAATTCCTTTATCGCCTACCAACCGTCCAACAAAGACAAAAACAAAATCTGTTTTTTGAATGTTTAATTTAGTTCGTAATTCGTGCCTTTGTTCTTCTGAAATTCTTTCAGAATCGAAATATGATGTATCGATACCATTGGAACTACCGTTTGCAATAATTTTCATTTTTATTGATGAAATTAATTCTTCTTCAACAATAAAATCATATAAGCCTTTTGAATTAGGATAAACTCTAGTAGCACAAGCATAAGTTACTTTTTCAACAAAATTTAATAATTTACGCTTTATCCCTTTTGCTTCCATTAAGGGCAAACCTGCAACTGTATGTAATCTGATTGGAACATTAGCAATTTTTGCTGCCATCATTGCTACAACACCAGCTTTAGGAGTGTGAGAATGAACAATTATTGGTTTCTCTTTCTTAATTAGTTTATAAAGATTATATACGGATAGAAAATCTTTAATTGGGGTGATTTTTCTACTCATATTAATTTCAATCACTCTAATTTCTTCTTCTTGGCTAACTTCATATAATGCATTGCCCGCACTTGAAATCCCTATCACTTCAAATCCATTTGTTGACATAAATTTGTGTTGCCCCCTTAACAATATATTAAGTGATTCAGGTACAGTAGTAACTCGAAATAATTTACGCTTCATATATCTTTTTACACTATTTTTGAAAACAATATTATATTATGGAGTTGCCTAACTTTTCAGTAGTCATCATTAAGCTACATTGCTAATGTAATTATTTTCCTTGAAAATACAGCTTTCAACTATACACTATCAGGCATACAAAACCTTGTTTAGATTTATTTAAATCTTACATAAATATTATTAAAGTAGAATTTTATTGCTTTTACAATTGTATGTTTAATGATACATCTCAATCATTGAGGAAGAACAATAATTAAACTCTTTATTTAATTTTTTATAATGTTTAAGAATAATTTCTAAAAAAAATAAGTTCTCATTTAGTGAATAACCAAAATTATGTGGATGCCACCACAAGTGATATCCTTTTTTATTCTTTGCAGCATAAGACATTTCTAATTTTATTCTTTGAATTTTCAAGCTTTGAATAATTTTTTCTTTTTCTGTAAATGGGCGTAAAAATCGACTTGCAGGCAATAACAAAATTCCTTCTTTTCCAACTTTTTTTTCATCAAAAGTCAACGTGTTACTTATGGGTATTAATGTATCAAAAGCCCTAGCCAACGGAATTAATTTTGAATTGCTTTTCCAAAACCAGACATCAGGATTTGAACGAATAACCTTTATTCCATTTTGTTTTGCAACATCAATATATTCCGAATTAAATTGATTCCTTGGAAATACTAATGATTTTAATTCTAGATTAAAATTTTCTTTTGCTAAAGCTTGAGCTGCTTGTAAATCAGCTTTAAACTGATTCTTGTTTTGTCCTTCTTCGTTACAATAATAATGCGCAAAAGTATGTGTTCCTAATTCTTGATTTGGTGTTTTTAAAATCAATTCAATTAATGAGGACGCATAATGATAAGGATCGTCATTTTCGTCATTGCCAACTTCATTATTTTCAATTAAATTGTAGTAAAACAATTCCTTATTCTTATATGTTGGTTTTTCCATGGGGCAAAATTTTAATAATTGTTGTTTGTTTTTTGCAAACAAAAACCCAACTGTTGCCCAGGTAGCATGAATATTATATTTTTCAAAAAGATTTAAAACCAAAGGGATACTTGTTCTTGTAGTATCGAAGTATTGTTTTTTAAGTTTTATATTCCATCTTTCGGCTGCGCCCCAATGCAATTCAAAATCTAATGATATTACAAATTTTCCTTTTTCCATATTTATACCGTATCAGAATCCGAATAACTTAAATACCAATTTTCTCTTTTATTAACTATTGCTTTTATTTTTTCTTTAAAAGCTCTAACTCCAAAATGAAGCTCTATAGGTCTATATTTTTCAGGCAAATTAATAAAAAAAGATTTTTTATAAACCTTATAATTAGGGGAATGCTCTAAACACCAACTTAATATACAATCTGCTTTTTCTCTTTTTATCTCACTTATTGCATAATTCAAAAGTAATTTTGCAGCTTTGGGTTCATTCAAATCAAATATCAATTCCATAATATAGCCTATTTTACCATTATGTTTTTCTTTAACAGTATAAATAACAAATCCTAAATATTTATTTTCCTTACTATAACAATGAGCAATTTTATAATTCTCATTAGGTTTTTTAATATATCTCCAGTCTAAATAAGTATTATCTCTTTCTACTGTAACTTTTATTTCCTTTGAAAATTCTTTCCAAATTGAACTTGCTTCATCTGGAAAACTATTTTTTTCTTTAATAATATAATTTCGAAAGTTCTTAAAATTAGAAAATGACATGTTTACATTTGGTAAAAAATGTAAGAATTTTATTTTATTAGTAAAATATTTAGACTTTAAGGGTTTTAAAAGAAAAGGAACAGGGTCTAAAACTTGCCATTCTAATTTTTTCTCGAAACCATGAATAGAATTACCGTTTGGAAATCCATATACTAAAGAGACATTTTCATTTTTGGCTTTTTCGAAAACACTTTTAGCAAGATTAATAAACAATCCTTGCCCCCTATAATCTATGTCTGTAATTGTATCTAATGATTGTACCCCAATTAATATTTTTTCATCTATTTTGAATTTTACACATGATGTTGCATAAATTGCTGCTGTTTTAGTCTTTTCTTCATCAAATGCAATATCAACATAAGAATTTGATTCTGTATTTTGTAAAAACTGCCATTTTATATTTTCAATCTTTTTATGATTTTCATTTTTATTAAAACATTCAATATACATGTCTAATGAACTTTCACTTAAATGATGTATCTT
>Ga0114969_10000112_pt1 | contig 65494 bp, 41 predicted proteins | sample M_130807_MF_Meta_FD_87316 | JGI IMG/M metagenome (GOLD analysis project Ga0114969, IMG submission 87316) | Freshwater microbial communities from Lake Montjoie, Canada to study carbon cycling - M_130807_MF_MetaG | ecosystem: Environmental > Aquatic > Freshwater > Lake | place: Lake Montjoie... | reverse complement strand
TTAAGATGGAATAAAAAATTATATCCAAATAAGTTATTACATTTATTAGTTCCATTATATAGAGATGAATTTGGTAATTGTGCAAAAAATGAACATTTGAAAAAATATTTAGATTATATAATTGGTGAATGTGGTCAAGATATTATATTTAAAAGTGATGGAAAAGTTATAATTAATAATGGATCACAAAGAGATGGACAAAATTATGATGGTGAAAATATACCAAGTGAAATATTAAATGAATATTGCACAACTGGTTATAATAAATATACTGATTTTATAAAATTTTTAAAAAGTAATAGATTATATGATGAAATATTATATAATCAATTAAAAGAAACACAAGAATGGTTAGTATCATTAGGTGAAATACAAACAAAATATCCAAAATTTTGTTTCAGACATATTCACCCTAATAATATTAATTATTATTGGACAAAACAAGAAGCATTAAATGCATATGAATTGTGTAATAATAAATTAATTAATGACATGGGTAAAGATAAATATAGAAAATTAGATTCACGATATAAATTAAATAAAATAAATGAATTAGATAAAAAAATACCAATAATTAATTTTGATTTATATTATCCAAAAAATTAAATATTAATTGATTTAGTTTTTGTTTTAGATTTTTTAACATCTTTTACATCTTTTACATCTTTATCTACCTGTATTATTTTGTCAATATTATTATTATTTTTAATTGAAGATAAATATTTAATTAATTGATTATTTAATTTATCATTTATCAAATCAATATTTATAAGATAATTATTAATAGTTTTTTCAAAACATATAATATCATCAATAATATTAGAATAATTATTATTTATTAAAATTGGGATTTTGATAAGTTTTAATTGATCCATGTTAATGATCCATTTTCACTCATAACTCCTCTACCATATCTTTTAATATCTAACATTTTTAAACAATAATATAAATATTTATTTGGAATTTCCTTAATTATACTATTAATAGATGCAATTGCTTCATTTGTATATAAATCACAACCTGCAATTGCTAATTTACCAATACTTAATTTAAATGATAATAATAATGAATTTTTTTTTACTAATTTTACATTACTTTTTTGAACACCTAAATCAGTAATCTTTTCATTTGTGTCAGTAATTATATTATTATTTAATTCAGAAATAGAAACCCATAAATTATTACCATCTTCCCAATATTCAGATTTATCTCTTGACGGTGTTCCGCCTATTTTAATATCACATATTTCATTCATATTTTTAATAATTATATTATTATTTTCAGTTTCTGTTTTAATAAATAATTCTAATAATGATAATAATAATTTTTCAGTATCATTTTTCATTATATTTAATAATTTAATTTGATTTAACATAATATCATTAATAGATATTATTTTCTCTTGTTCTTCTAAAGTTGGTATAGGGATTTTCATTCTATTAAAATTCTTTTGATCAAGAGATTTATTACATGATCCTTTCTCATATACTGTTTCTATATGCTCTTTAATTGAATTTAAATAATAATAGATATATTTTTTATTAATTTTATTTAGATAATTATTATTTATTTTACAATTTAACATCAAATCAGAATGAATACATTTTTCTTCAGTATATCTTATAGGACATTTACCGTTACCATTAAATGCATTTGCAATAAATATACCACCTTGTAAATATTCATCATATATTATTTTTCGTGATTCATCTGTAATATCTGCTTTACCAATGAATAATATATTACCATTTTCATTTTCTTCAACTTTAGAACTTTGTAATTTACCTTTTTCTAATGTAAATATATCGCCAAATTCTATCCAATCAAAATTAGTCATTTTTGAACTAAGAGTTTCAATATATTCATCTTTTAAATAATCGCGGAGATACCATGAACAATTTGATTCTTTTTCAATATCTTCAATTGATACAGTAGTTATTTTTGTTAAAGTATTGCATTCTTTATTAGCTTGAATAAAATTTATTGCTTTTGTTCCTTTTTTATCTTTTTCAAAAATGAGAGCACATGTTTTAATTCCTGTATGTGTGAATGTTCCACCTTCAAATAATATAATATCTGTAATATTTGTTTCTTTCATAAAATATTTTCGTGTATCTTTATTTGATGAGCCAAAAAATAATTCACCATATGGAAGAATAATTAAACACATTCCATTTTCTTCTAATTTAAATAGATCTAATTCTAAAAATTGTATTGGTGGTGAATTATCTTTTAATTCATATATATCATCTAATTTAATTTTATTTTTCTTTGTAAAATCATCTGATTTAAAATTGTCTTTAATTTGATCAAATTTTTTATCAGTTTGAAAAGGAGGATTTGTTAATATAAAATGATGTTTATTAGAATTAATATGTGTTAAGCTACTTTCACACAATACATCATGTGGAAACTGTTTCAATGTTAAAATTAAATTCATTAATCCATATTGAAATGTAGTAGATTTAACTTCACCACCTGATAATAATAATCTATTTCCATATTGTTCTTTGAATAAATTATATCCTGTAACTAACCAACCACCAGTTCCCATACAAGAATCATAAAATTTAATTTTATCTTTTTTATCTAATTTCTTAATAATTTCATTAATTCTATTTTTTTTATAATTAAAAATTAATTTCATTAATTTTCTCGGTGTAAAGAATTGTCCCAGTTTAGAGCCTTTTTTAACATAACCATTAATAATATGTTCATAAATTTCACCAATTACATCTTCATTTTGTTCAATATCATTTATATTTAATGGTATAATTACTTCATTTAATAATCCTTGAATAGTTGGTGCTTTTTTTGCTTTTATAAAATTATTCTCTGTAAATATTTGTCCGGTAATAGGATGTGTTTTTAATATTTCGCCCATTTGTCGGATAATATCGGTAGTTTCTGTCATCTTACGAATTGCATCAAGTGGTTGAATTGCTAATAATTTTAAATTAGTGAAATAATTTAATATTTCTATTAATTGATCATCATCATATAAATCTTTATAATATTTTTTATTTAATAAATCTATTTTCCCTTCTTCCTCTTTATCAGAAATGATAGGTTGAATAAATTTAATAAATAGAAAGTTCATAATATCGTTTAATGCATCTTCACCTTCGATATTTTCAGAATTATATAAATAATTATGACCTTTATCAATCATCTTTAATATATTTTTTTTAGATTCATTTTTAATTTTATTATCTTCTTTTTCTAATTCAATTAAAATTTCATTACTAGGTAATCTTAAATATGAATAGTCTATTTTAACTTCATCTTTTTTAATTAATTTCTTTTTTATTATTTTTGGTTGGGTAGCATGTATTTCTTCAGTATTAGTATCAATAACTTTATTGATAACTTTTGTATTTTTAACCATTTTTATTAATTGATAAAAGAAGTTATATTAAATTAATAAAAATCAATTTTTATATAATATAGATAAAAATTAATTTTTATTATTTATTATTTATAGGTTTTTACATTTGAAAGATTTTCTATGATAATTAGAATATCCATGTGTTCTAATTCCATCTATATATTTTTTTGTTCCATATCCCATATTGTTTAATAAATCATATTTGATATTTAGTTCTGGATATTCTGCACATTTATATAATAGTCTAAGTTTTATAAACTAATATTTTGTATAATATCATTAACAAATTCAACAGGTTTATTATTACCATTCCAAAAATCATTATTTTTTAATATTAATAAATCATTTGCTATAAAATTTAAATTTAGTGTATAATAATAAATTATATCATCCGTATTAAATTCATAAGTAGCTAGGATGGGTTTATTATAAAATAAATTAATTAATTTTTTTAATTTATCTAACCAATCATTTATATTTCTATATAAAATACATTTATTTGCATAATAATCATACATATAAACTCCTAAAAATGTGAGTACATTAGGTTCAAATATAACATATTCAATATTAGTTTCATTCTTAGCAATATTTTTTTTTTCCATAAAATCCATACCAAAATAACCATCATAATCTAATAATTTATGTGATTTAAATATTTCACATATAAACGTAAATACTTCATCAAGTCCTATAGATGCACCTGCATTCAAAGTGCCATTAAATGGTATTTTAATATAGTTTTGCTTATTAATAGAGTTAAAATAATCATTTAATATTGTAAATATAAATGTTTGTTGATTAGTTGTTCTAGTATTAATATCAAATGATGATAAAAACATTATTAATTTTTTAGAATTTTTAAATATTAAATGCCTCCCTAGATTTTCTGGATACCGTCCAATATAATAAGTTGCATTACATCCATCAAGTCCTTTATAATTTATACTATTATAATGATTTTGTTCACCTGGTATACTAGTATTAATATTATTAATAATTGTGCCTACATCAAAGTTTGAATTAAACCATTGTGTTTGTTTAGTATCATAATACCAATAATTATCAATAATATGATCTATATTATTATTAGTAGTAGCTCCCTCCCTAAAATTTGCCCCTAATACAAAATATGTATTTTCAGGAATATCAAATCTACCAAATTTATTAATTAATGCAATATATTTTGTATTATTTGTTATTATATAATCTATAAACCCATCAAGCGTTGCGGCTCTAGTAATAAACCATTGGTTTAATCTCCAATATGTATTACTATTAAAATAGCTATCAATTTTAAGTGCAGGGCTCGGTCTATTAATATTTGAAGACGTGCTAAGAGTTTGATATACATTCTTTCTATTATCTAATGAATGATTTGTATGATACATACCATCCATAATATTTCGTAAATTAACTAATGATTGGTTGTATGATTGAGGAGTGCCCTGTTGTAATTTATGTAAATTTGTTAATAATGGAATAACATTATCATATGAATCTTTTTCAATATGATATGATTCTAATTCATTAAATTTTAATTTTAAAAAATTATTTGTATTATTTGGAATTTTCATAATTAGTATATCATTTAATTGAATATTATTAAAAATTAAATTAAATTTTGTATATAAAATATGTAATAAATAAATTAAAATAGCATATAATAGAGGTGTTGAAAACTTTTTTATAGAATTATAATTTGTAATCTGAGAAATAATATTTTCTCTAATTAAATAAGTACCTGTATTATATATTACTACACTCAATGGTTTTGCCATAAACAATGGGAATTGTTCATATATTTGATTACTATATTCAATATGTTTGGTTAAATCAACTGATGAAGCAAATTTTTCAAATACATATATTTTATTATTAAAATTTCCTACAAATATATCATTAACAATAATATCATATATCTTAGTAACAGTACCAATTTCATACGTTTTATAAGTGGTCCCAGTTGAAGTAATATAAATATTATTATAAATTTTTTGACTTATATTATTTATAGGAGGGAACGATGTGACAATATTTGTTTCAAACGTTTGATTATAATGAAACACAATACAATAGTTAGTTTCTAATAAATTTATATGTGGTTCAACACATTTGGATTTTAGATCAATAACACGTTTATTATTATCTAGGGTATCAATATCAATAGGATAATTCTCAACATTTATTAATATTGATTCATAACCAAGAATATTATATCTTAAACGATAATTAGTGGTTCCTGTGCATATTGTGTGTGTTGTGCCAAATAAAGCCTCATAATATTTGTCGTCAAATTCTTGTTTTGAAGCTTTTGCATTTGGAATTGTATATTGTAAAGGTACTTTTCTAAATGTTATAACTAATCTATGAAAATCATATATTTTAGGTAATATAAATACCTGTGCAAAATATTTATGTGTTGTATCAAATATATTTTGAAAAATTATGTCTGGTAATTTAGTAATAAAATCATCTAAATGGTCTTCTTCTATTTCAAAATAATATCCAGAATGACACATATACTCATTTTTAGATAATTTGTATATTCTTAAATGTATATTACCATTTATAGGTGTTGTGCCTTCAATAATTTTAGTTATATTATTAATTGGAGGAATCTCACTAGATGTGTGAAAATGAATAACTTCTGGTATACTACCTGCTTCAATGGAATTATAAACATATTGTTTTGTTAATATTGCAAAATCAAACATATCTTTTAATATACTTCTATTAAAATAAAAATTAGCAGCATGCATACCATTTGCATTAACTATTAATATATGATTATTATGAACTGGATCTATAGTAGGTGTTATAAAATAGTTTCTCCATTGTATATATGGTATTGGATTATAACTGTTATTACTTAATGTTATATTATTTTTTCCAATTGTATAATTAGCATATGTAACAAAATTATAATAATCATCATTAAACATTTTTGACAAATGATTATCGCTTCTTACATATACTCGATAATTATTAACAAATGCAAGACTATATGTATATGGAAATTTACTATCGTCAGTTTGAAAATAACATTTTTCTACTAGAGGATCAAATGGGTTATGCTGATTATTTTGACATTTAGGATATGTATAATATTTAAATATTATTTGTATATTATTTTTAATTGGTAAATATATAAATTTATTATAAATATTTTTATAAAAATTATTATTTAATATATTTTCATATAAAATACCAATTTGTTCATTTAAATTAACATCAGTAACTTTTTTATATGGTTTAGTTCCACCGTGTTGATTTTTTAGATCTATATATTTTTTTTTATATTTAAGATATTTTTGATAATACATATATATATATATATATATATATTATTTATAAGTTTTTACATTTGAAAGATTTTCTATGATAATTAGAATATCCGTGTGTTCTAATTCCATCTATATGTTTTTTTGTTCCATAACCCATATTGTTTAATAAATCATATTTGATATTTAGTTCTGGATATTCTGCACATAAATCAGTTATATATTTATCATGATATTCTTTAGCAATAATTGATGCAGCTGCAATTGATAAAAATTTAGAATCGCCTTTAATTATTGATTTAGTTTTATAATTAGTAAATTTCTTTTCCCATCCAGTGCCATCTATAAGTAGTGTAATATTATTATCAAAATTATATTTCTGTTTTAAATCAAAAATTGCTCTATCCATTGCTAATTTAGTTGCTTCTAATATATTTATGTCATCAATTTCATTTGATTCTGCCCAACCAACCCCATATGCTTTTACATTATGTGTAATCCATTCTAATGCAACAGCTCTTTTTTTAGGAGTTAGTTTTTTTGAATCTGTAATAAAACTAGTATTTTCATTTATATCTCCCCAAATAACAGCACCAGCATAAACACGACCTATTAATGGTCCTCTACCAGCTTCATCTATACCAATTTCAGTATTCGGATTAATTAAAAATGAATTCATTAATTATATATATAATCAGTTCTTAAATTAATTTGTATTATATGCCCATTGTTTTCTACACAATGGACAATTTCTATTATGAAGTAACCATGTTCTAATACAGTCACTATGAAATACATGACCACATCCACCTTTCATAATCATACTTTGATTATTATAATCAGTATAATCAATACTATTTAAATTATCTTGACAAATAAGACATGTTTGAATACCTTCAATCTGTATTACACTAATACCCACTAGAACAACACTAATAATAGTGCATTTTATATTTTTTAGTTCTAGATATAATAGTTGATCGGGTTGCATTATTATTTCTTTATCTTTATAATTAATTACAACTTCGCCATATTTTAATAGCCAATCTATTGTTTTATTATTATTCATAGTTTTGTATTTTGTTAAATACTCTTTTAAAATTAGTGTAAGTGGTGTATTTAAATCTTGAATACTTTGACTAGTAATAATACAATTTATTTCAGGTATTTGCCATGCACCATAACTTGTTATTAAAATACTTGCATTAGTATCCTGACAATTTGTATATGATGTATCTGTATTTTCAATAACCGTATTAATTATTCTAATTATTTTAGTAAACGATTTATATGGAATTTTTTGTTTGCATACGCCCCATATTATATATTCCATCCTAATATAATTATTAAATTCTATTTTATTTTTAATATTCATATAATACAGTAATCGTTCTACTAATAATTGATAATATTTGTCAATAAAAACACTGTTTGATGTAGGAACATATTCGATTATATGTTTTATTATATTTATTTTATAATCGCTAGATTTATCTGATTGCAATATGATTATATGAATTGTTTCAATTAATAAATCTGTGTTTTCTTTAGTACTTATAACTGTGGAAATAATAATTTTCAAACGACCCGAATCTGTTTTATTATTTATTATTTTAAAAATATACTCTAAAATATTAAATAAGTTTATTATACTTTTAACATCAGATACAGATTTAATTATTTTACTAATAAAAGTTGGTAATACATGTGAAATATTTGTAATACTTTCATAAAATTCAGTAGAAGATATATATTTTTCTAAAAAAGAAAAATAATTATTAAATACATCTAACAATTGTTCTAATGTAGAAGATTCACATAATAACAAAGATAATATATTTTCTAAAATATAATTATATATAGGTTCCGCTATAATATTTAAATAAGTTTTTTGTTTGGCGTAAGCATCCCCAATATTTCGTTTTGTGGGTGGTTGTTCAACAATAACTAGACTTGTATTAATAAATAGATAATTTTTATAAATTTTATTATATTTTTGGACACAATTTTCTATATTTTGTATATATTGATATTCTGGAGATAATGGTGTATAACTTATTTCTAATAATTGTTGTTTACAAAAACAACCAATATTTTTAAGTATATTAATTATTAATGATAAGATAGTATATTCATCATATATACTAATCATATCTATTATATCAAAAAACTGTGTAATGTCTTTTGTGTGTCCATCTGTTAGGAAAGCATCACATATATATTTTACAATTTTAATATCTAATAAAAATATTTCAGATAATTGCGTTATTCTTATTGTCATAATAGTAGGTATTTTTGATAATAGCGTATATCTTTCTAATATAATATTTATAAATTCTGATATTTTAATATAATCAATTAAAAAATTATTTAAATTAGTTAATTTATTATATTTTGCCATTTCACCAATTAAATATTTTTTTTTACTTAATAAATCTGATTTTGTATAATCACTTATTATTTTACATAATTCAATTATATCAATATTTTTTGTTTGCAATATATATTTAATTAAATCTAACACATGAGTAGGTGGTGAATTAGTACATATACTTTCAAAATAATTTTGCATAATTTGTGTTATGTCTTTTTGTGATAATTCTAACAAATCAATAGAACAACCATCTTGTATATCAAGTATATCTCTTTGAGGATTGTGAATATCCATGCGTGAAAATTAATATAGGTTAATTTATATTTAATAATAAAGATATTATTCAATTTTTACAGTATCATAGGATTATATCTAGGAACGTCTAATTTATATAATTTTACTTTAAAAACTCCTTTTGTAAATGATGTCCCTGGTATAGTAATTATTTGGTCATCTTCTATTTCACGGTCTCCATTTATTTTTATTGGAATTTTAACAATGTTTCCATCTAGATTACCTTGAACATAATATTCATATTGATTTGAACTAGGAAATGTTTGTCTTCCAAATAAATTATATGCAGTTTCTGTATTATCTCTTATAACCAGTCCTAACAATTGATAATTATCTGGAATACCTCTAGTTGGAATATTAAATTGTTGTTTAATTATTTTATTAGGATATGCATGAAGAGGAACTCTTCTTTCAGGTGGTGCAAAATCATTTAATAAAATATTCTGATCGCGGTTTGTTAACATAATTCTTTTTTCTAATTCTGGGTCAATAATATGTGCACTAATATCATTATTTATTTTTACTTGAGGTGTTTGTAAATCATCTATTGAATTAGCTAATTTGTTTAATAAGTAATCTGAATTTTTATTTTTATAATTAGATAGTGTAATTATTCCTATAAAAATAAATATAAAAATACCTAATTGTGATTTTGATAAACAAATAGTATTTTCCATTAATAATTATATAAGGAGACATAAATTTATTTTATAAGGTAATAAAAAGTAATATATTCTTTTTTATTATTATCTAAATATTTTTTTACTGGCAAAATAAATTTAATTTTGGTTTTTAATAAATATGAACATACAGCAAGAAGAGTATCTAATTGAGAATATTCTACAAATTGTGTTCGTGAATTTACTAATATGGATTTAATATAAAACTGTTCAATCAATTTTGGTAATTCTAATTTTAAACCATATTCTAATAATTCTCTTGCTAATTTAGATGCATTATTATTTACTACTAATAATACCCATGACCAAAACCATATATTATTTTGATTATCAAAATAACCTAATATTTCACAATCAAACAGTTTAATTTTATCATTATCTAAAAGAAATGTTATTTCAGAAGTAGCCATATTAAATTCAGTGGTATTATAAATATTAATAAAATTAAAATTATTTATACATTGTTCGTCATAATGTTTTAGTGATTTTAACACTAATTCATTTAAACTTTCTAATTCCATTATATAGAATTATACATTTTTATTTTATAATATTTTATCTCCATTATTAATATTATGTCAAATAGTAATACTGATATTATTTATAAAGAAATATTTAATTTAATTATAAAACAAAAATTTAAAGAATTATATAAAATAATTAAAACAGGTAAATTATCTAATTTTGATTTTAAAGATAATAATCATAATTATTTTATTCAATATATTATAAATTATAATCAATACAATATATTACAATTAATATTAGATACTAAAAAAACAAATGATATTAATATTCGGTTAGATATATTGGATATTGATGGAAGATCATTATTATATAATTGTATTAAATATAATTATACTAATTTATTTAATATATTAATTCAATTTAATAAATTGCAAATCGGTATATCTATTATTGATATTAAAGATACATTAGGATTAACAGCATTGCATTATACTATTATTTATAATAATTTTGATATGTTTAAAATATTACTTGAAAATCACGCAGACCCTTATATTGTATCAAAAGATGGATTTAATGTATTTCAAATGTGTTTAATATATAAGCGTAATAATATACTTATGTATTTGATTGAATTTAAATTTACTCTTAATTTTACATCATTAAATGGAGAAACATTATTGCAATTAGCTATTAATTATGAAAATACAGAAATTGCAAAAAAATTATTAAATAGTATAAATTTAAATAATAGAGATACAATGTTTGGTTTAAATGCACTACATCAAACAATTATTTTAGATAATTTTGATTTATATAAACAATTATTAAATACTACTATTAATTTAAATTCATCCGATTTTTATGGTAATACGCCATTACATTATATATTAATTGATAAAAGATTAGATTATTTACCATTATTATTAGCAAAACAAAATATTCATTTTAATATTGTAAATATTAATGGTGAAATTCCATTACATATTTTATTAGATATTGATATAAATTTATTTGCACTTAATAGTGATTTAATAAGTACAGAATCTAATAGTATAGATATTAGTATATTAACAAAGATAATTTTAGAATCTGATTTAAATATACAAGATAATCAAGGTATTACATGTTTAATGAAAATAATAAAATTAAATTTACATAATACTTTTAGAGATTTATTAATTATTAAACCATTAAACTTTTTTATTGAGGATAATTTAACAAACACAATAATACTTACAAATGATATAATATCAATACTTGTAGATTCATATTATAATCAAATAAAAATAAATAAAGATGAATTAATAATTGATTGGGAAAAGTGGTGTAGTATTGGGTCTTTTGATAAATTAAAAGAAATAATTACAACTGATATTTCTGGAAAAACATCAGAAGAAATATGTAAAAATAAAATTAAAAGTATTATAACTAAGGAAAAAAGAACTTTACCAAAATTATCTAATATGGAATTAGTATTAGATAATGGTATTTTTACTAATTTTTGTAGTTATACAGGATTACCAATTGATATTTTATTTGGTTTATTATTACTTAAACAAGAATTTAAAATAAAAGGTTTAAGTCTTGTATTGGATTATCCTTTAACAATAAATAAAGCATTAGAATTATATTATAAAAATATTGGAGTTAATCAACAATATAAAATAGATTTTTCAAATATAGAGATTATATGGTGTTATCAAAAAATATTTTTCCCTTCTTATTTTACTGAAGAATTAACTAAAGTACTTAAATATGCAAAATATATATGTATTCCTATTGGTATAGAAATATCAACAGGATCACATGCTAATATGCTATTTTGGGATGTTAAAAATAAAACAATAGAACGTTTTGAACCAAATGGTTCTAATTATCCAATTGGATTAAATTATAATCCAGAATTACTTGATACATTATTAAATAAAAAATTTAAACAGTTTGATCCAAATATTCAATATATAGAACCATATAAATTTTTACCATCTATAAGTCTTCAAATATTAGAAGCTTTAGAAACACCAAAATGTAAAAAAATAGGAGATCCAAATGGTTTTTGTGCAGTATGGTGTATTTGGTGGGTATATCAACGAATGTTAAATATAAATAATGATAAATTAAATATGTATAATTTTGCAAGTGAATTTATAAAAATAATTAAATTTGATAATAAAAGTTTTAAGAGTATTATTCGAAATTTTAGTAAAAGAATAACTCAATTAAGAGATTCTTATCTAAAAAAATATAATTTGGATATTAATGATTGGATAGTTAGTAATTATTCTGATGAAGTACTGAATAATATGGAAAAAGAAATATTTAATAATATAAAAAAATGATAAATAAATTAATTTATGTTTAATTTATTTTTGATTTATATTTTATAATGGTTTAATATTAAAATCTGGTTCATATGTGCTATTATTCCACGGGCTAACAGTGAACTTTGGATTTGCTACTGTTCCGCGGATATCATAAGAAGCATTCTTGAGTGATTGACCAACTGTATTTACACCAATAACATAACGTTCAGTATTAATTAATTTATCATCATTCATACTATGAGTGGCTTGTGAAAAATCAGTATTAAACCATTCATCATTTACTTCTTTTGGTAAGAAATCTTTAGAATCATAATTTAAAACATTATTTTTATTAATTGATACCTCATCGCAATCTGCTTGCTGAGGAATTGGGCGGGTAAATGCTTGATCTAGATCAGCTGCAGTATCATAATTATCATCAGTTGGTTCAAAATTAAATACACCAGTTCCATTGCATTTGCCTGATTCTGGTTTAGCCTCATTTAAAATTTGCTGAACAAGTTCTGGTTTAACATCTGGTGTATACATGGCTGATGGAACATTGTTAGGTGTTACAATATCACGTGCTTTCTTAGCTTCATCAAATAAACCTACTACTTCTTTTCCTAATTGTGATTGTTCTTGTAAACTCTCAAAACTTTCACTTGTAGATGGTCTAGTTAAATAATATATTAAAAACCCAAAAATGGTTAATAAAACAACATCCGAAAATTTAATATTAGTCATTATTATTGATATATATAATAATAGAAAAAAAATTATATATTTTATAATTTTATATTATTATATTTTTTTATCTAATAAATATTGATTTTTTAATAAATTATATAAAGATGTATTTATTCTATAAATAGTTTAATGGCAAATATGGATAAATATTTAGATATGTGCGATGAAGATATCGACAATCTTTTAATGGGCGTTGATTTGAATAAAAAGACAGTTCATGAAATACCAAAGAATTGTTGTAAAAATTGTAAGAGTACCAAATTAGAAATAGATAATGCAAAGGGGCATATGGTATGCACTGAGTGTGCTGTTATTAATGAAGAATATTTAGATGATAGTCCTGAAATTACAAATAATGAAGGTGAAGGCAGTAATAAATCTAGATATGGTGCACCAACTAGTTTCTTCTATCCTAAATCATCATTGGGAACTAAAATAGTTAGTAAAGGATATAATAGAATGAGTTTAATTCAAAAACAAGGTCAAATGCCTTATAAAGAAAAAAGTCTTATGGATGTTTTAGAAACAATTCAATACAAATGTAAAGTATATGGTATTACACAGTCAATTATAGATAGTGCTAAAATTCTTTATAAAAAAGTTTCTGAATCAGTTCATATAAAAGGTAAGCGTAAGGGGAAAAATATTATAATGAGATGTATTAATAGACGAAGTATGATAGCTGCATGTCTTTTTCATGCATGTAAATTACAGAAAGAAACACGTAGCCCAAAAGAGATTGCTGATATTTATGATTTAGAAATTAAACATGTGAATCGCGGATGTAGAAAATTTGCAGATATTATAGATGCAAGTAGTCTATTTTATCAAATTAAATGTTCACAGTCATCTGATTTTATTGAACGATTTGCTAAGAAATTAAATATAGATAAACAATATATTAATATTAGTAAAGATGTATCTGATAATATACATAAATTAGATTTAGCATCAACTCATGAACCACCATCTATTGCTGCTGGATGTATATTATTAGTAGCACAATATTATAATATTCCATTATCTAAAAAACATATATCTGAAATTTTTGGTATTTCAGATGTTACAATTAGTAAAACATTTCGCAAAATATGGGTATATCATAATATAGTTATATCAAATAAAATAACAATGCTTATATTAGCAAAAAAGAATGTTATGAATAATACAAATAGTGAAATTAATAAATCAAATTTAGTTATGTGCAACAGTTTAATAGATGATAATTCAGATGAAATAGAACATACCTCCGAATCTGAAAATAGTTCTGATATTGAATCTAATCATAAAATAAATATTAAACTAGCATGCAAAAATATTTAAATATATAATTTTTTTATAATAGTAAAGAATAAAAATTTATTTTATTCTTGACTATTAGAGGTGAAGAAAGTATAACATTCTTTACATCCAATATCAAATGACAATAACTGATATTATTATTTTATATATAATGTCTTATTCTAATGATATTCAATTAAATACACAATTTAAAAAATATAAAAAAAAGTATTTTGCTTAAATAAATACATTTCAAATAAATACATTTCAAATGATGATTTTATTGTATTTGGTTTATTTTATCAAAATCAACGTGCCCAGCAAAATGTATAAAATAATTTTCATTAAAAAAACTACTCAAACTAATATTTTCAATATTATCCATCTTAGTTAAACTCCATACAGCATTAAATTTATTGTCTATAACTTTATATAAATTATTTTTTTGAATTTCGTATCCTATACAAGATTGTTCAAAATGAAATCCTTTATAATGTGATATGCTTTGTAATATATATTTATTATATATATTTTGTAAAAAATCCTTGTGTATTTTTGGTTGCATTACTAGAACACCAGAATTGAAAACCATATCAGTTTGAATATCAAGACCACATAATTTATAATAATCAGTCGCACTCGTTTCCCACCCCATATTTTGTTGTATTTTTAATCTTCTTTCTTTAGAAGGTTGAGAGTATTCATCAATTATTCCAATACAATTGCCATAATCTATATAATTATGAATTGAAGGAGAATTAATATTAATTAAAATATCAGCATCTATAAATATAATAAAATCATAATCATTTGACCATTCTTGATTACATACCAATATTTTATTAAATGAGATTGTAGATGAATGTTTTATGTTTTTATCTAAAAAATCAGTAATAACTTTAAAATCATAACCATGTTTTTTAGCATAATTATATTGACTTTCATAAAACAACTTATTATATTCTGCAAAATATTTTTCACCAATAGCAATTGTCACTAAAATAACTTTCATTATATAATTATAATTACATTTTTTATATAATTTATAAATGCAAAAAATAGGCGTTTGAAATGTAAAAAGGTGTAAATAAATATTAAACTAGCACGCAAAAATATTTAAATATATAATTTTTTTATAATAGTAAAGAATAAAATTTTATTTTATTCTTGACTATTAGAGGTGAAGAAAATATAACATTCTTTACATCCAATATCAAATGACAATAACTGATATTATTATTTTATATATAATGTCTTATTCTAATGATATTCAATTAAATACACAACTTAAAAAATATAAAAAAAAGTATTTTACTGAAATAAACACAAATGATACAATTCAATGTATGTTATTAAATAAATATGTTAAATATAATGGAGGTGAAAAAACTCCTACTTTATTCACCTCTAATAGTAAACAAAAAAATAAAATTTGTTTCTTTGCCAACATATTAGAATATTTAGAACATGAAGAAAATGAATTTATAATTCAATCAAATACAAATGATCATTTTTATTATAAAACAAAAGAGAATAAAAAAGATAAAAGTATTAATCTTATATTATATAACGGGGACAAAACACCCTACCAAAATAAAAATTTAGATAATAGATATTGCTGATTTCTTTGTTTTCCTAACTGCTCTCTTTCGTGGATTTCCATCACTTAATGTTGTCTCTGATATAAGTCTATCATTATTTGATGAACTATCATCTTGTGTATCTGTAATACTCATATTTATTGTTCCAGGCTGAATATTATGAAGTCTATTTAAAATTTCTTTAACTTGTTCAGGTGCTCTAATATCAGGTGCCATTGGTTTTAATAATGATGCATTTATGGTTGGTGGCAGTGTTGTACTTGGATTACCTGTCGCAGGTTGTTGTTCAAATTTCTTTGCTTGTGTTTGTAATTGATTAATATATTGTTGCTGTTGTTTTAACTGCTGCTGTAATTGTAATTTATCATTTGCTTCTTTTTTTTTTTGTTCATTCCGTTGGCGTTCAATATTTACTTCTTGTTGTGTCATAAATTGAGAACTATTTTTAGTTGGATTTATAATAGAACTTAAAAGCCCAGGATTAGATGCTAATACAGAATCTAATCCTGGTAATTTAGAGGATTGCGATTTTGTAAAATGAAATGCACCAGCAGATGCAATAATTAAATATAATAATTTAACTTCAGGTGCCATCTTTCGTCCACTACCTTTATATTTTTCATAAATTTCTTCTAATACATCTTCCCATGAATCAACTTCTAACTGTAAATGATCTCCCCACCCAGATAAGTGAAAATCAAATGGATCATATTTATCATTTAAAAATTCAATAACAGAAACTGCTTGTAATAAACCACCTTTAAATATTTTTACTCCATTACGTTTATCTGCAAAACTTTTTAATAATTCAAATTCATATTCCATTTCTTCTAAAGACGAGTTAAAATCATATTCTTTTGATAATGTAAATCCTTTTGTTTTAATTTCAGATAGTTTTCTTAACATTTCTATTTTTCGCAATCTTGTTTCTTGATAAGATAGTTCAACCTTTGGTGGCTCAGTAGGTTTGTCTTGTTTTGAATGATTATATGTATCATTAGTTTTATATGTATTTGGAGGAGGTGGTGGTATTTTAATTTGTTCATATGTTTCTTTAGATTCACTTGATTTCTTATCAGAACGCGATGATGATTTTTTATTAGAACTATCAGATTTTCTAGATTTGCGTGAATCAGAGGAGCTTGATGAATCAGAATTAATTAAATTAATTTCTGAAGATTCTGAATCAATTTTAAGAACAGATGTTTTAGTTGGATTTGCTATCATATTAAAATAATAATCTGTATCAGTAGATTGTTGTTTTTTATTATTTATTTTATCTTCCAATAAATTTATTCCATGTGAATTTTGATACTTTACATGCGTACCATTAGAATTTTCTGTATCTGACATTATAAATATAAAGATTCTTTCCTTTAACTTAACGCAATAATAAATATTTTTATTAAAATTTTCAAAATATTAAAATAAGTTAATATTTTAATTTAAAAATTATTATCTACCGTTTTACAATATAAAAATGAATTATTGCACAATACAAGATGCATGGGGAAATAATAATGAGTTTAGTAATCAATATAAAAGTTATATGAATAATAAAGATAATAAAAATAATATACAGATGCCTCAAAATAATAAATCTATGATAACAGACGTGTCTTCATTAAGTATTCCGTTAAATACGGAACATTTTAATAGTAATACTATTAATCCAAATACTTTATATCATATAAATAATTGTGCAAATTTTATAGAACATATTCGCACTTGTAAAGAGTGTCGTGCTAAAATGAGAGATTATTTTAAACCAAAAATAATTGAAAAAATGAATGATATTATTGAAGATAATAAAGATATTATTGTTCTTATTTTAATAGGGTTATCTATATTATTATTTTTTAATATGATTAATAATATAACTAAATAAATTATTTTAAAAATATACTATTTGGTCGGTGGCGTCCATTTTATAATAATTATATCCGGTTTAATAATATTTGCTTCAAATCCATCTTTATTTAATTTATTTATTATATATGTAGAACAATCATCAAGTGAATAAAGAGGTAAGCCTATTAAAAATGTTGGTATTTGATACCATGTTGTATAAAAATTACCAGAACTTGCATAACATATTTTTTTTTCAACTAATTTAAATACTTTTTCAAATGTTAAAAATTTCCTATCTTCGCGTTCTTTTTGTTGTTTAATTAAATCACTTGCTTTAACCATATAATAATATATATATTTTATTCATTTTATTGTACCATTTTAAAGCGTCAATAGTGTAAAATAAATAAAATGGAGTATGATACTATTTGTATGTCTGGTGGAGGTATTAAAGGATTTGCATTTATTGGTGCATTAGATTATTTAAATAAAAAAAAAATTATAAATATAGATAATATAAAAAATTGGGTAGGCACATCTATTGGGTCTATATTAGCATATGCAGTTGTTTGTGGATTTTCTATTACTGAAATGGAAAATTTTATAATAGAATTTGATTTTACTAAAACAAATCCAGATATTTCAATTGATAATATATTTATTAGTCATGGAATTAGTGATGGTAAAAGAGCTGAATTTATATTAAGATCATTTATACAACATAAATTTAATATAGATGATATTACTTTTTTAGAATTATATAAATTAACACAAAAAAATTTATTAATAATTGGAACTAATTTTACACATGCTCGTGAAGAACTATTCTCACATAATACAACTCCAGATATGTCTGTTGTCACTGCAGTAAGAATATCAATGTCTATTCCTGTTTTTTTTACACCAGTATTATATAATAATTGTTATTATGTTGATGGATCTATAACAAATAATTTCCCAATTAAACATTGTGATAAATATACTACTATTGGATTATATATTAGAAATAATAATGATACATGTAATAATGAAATAACATCTATTGTTAGTATAATAATTGGTTGTATGAATATTATATCAGATACTATTAATCATAAAGATATTAATATGTGTGATAATATTGTTCAAATTGATAATTATAAACATGAATTTATAAACTTTGATTTTACAATTGAAACTAAAATAAAACTTTTAAAATTAGGACATACATATGCTAAAAAATTTATTAAAGATATGCCAAGGAAAATATGCGTTGCTATTATAAATAAAATAATAGACAATGTCTGCAATCTTATTTAGAGCAGTGCGAATCAAAAATGTATCAAATGGATTTAAATACTAATTCTAATATAATATTAGATATGACAATTCCGTATGCACATAATGTTGGTTTTACATATGAATATTTTGTATTAGATCAAATTAAAAATGATTATGATAAAGTATGGCACTGGAGAGATTTCCCGGAGAAATTAATGTATGATAATAATTTAATTAAAGATTATGATACATTTTGTAAATACAGATATGATATTGGTGCTGATTTAGTTGCACTTAAAAATGATAAATACTATTTTATTCAATGTAAAAATTATAATGACACTATTTTAATGGAAAATCTTGCAGGATTTTATTTTTTATTATATGAATATAATTTAACTGGTATTTTATATTATAATGGTAAATTAAGTCAAAGAGTATTAGATTTAACTACTAATAAAATACAATTTATTAATTTACCATTTAATAATTCCACTATTGATATTATTCCAGATATTGAAAAACCATTAATTACCCGCGATTATCAACTGGAAGCATACAATAAATTATTATATAAAAATAAAAGTATATTAAGTTTACCGTGTGGTATGGGGAAAACATATACTACTTCATTAATGGCTAAATATTATGATAATATTATTATATTATCACCCTTAAGATATTTAGCATTTCAAACATTAGAACATTATAAAATATATTTAGGATCAGAATATTCACCAATTTTAATTTCATTGGATGGTAAACGGAAAATGGATGATATAAATAATTATATTAAAGATAAAAATATAATTAGTTCAACTTATGATTCTGTAGATATTGTAATTCAATTACTGGATAAATTAAAAAACATTTATCTAATAGTAGATGAGTTTCATAATTTATCTAATAATAATATTAATGATACAAACAATGATATGTATAAAATAATAAATAATACTTATGATAAAATATTTATATCTGCAACACCATTAATGAATTTTATGAATATAACTGATATATATAATTATAGTTGGACAGATGCTATAAATAATAAATATATTTGTGATTTTACTATTTATATTCCAGATAAAAATGAAAATTATGAGAAATTTGTAGAATTATTAAAGATATCATGTAATAATAATATTAATGAGAAAATAATAAAAAAAGCATATTTTATGTTGAAAAGTATATTATTCAACGGTGATAGAAAGTGTATATGTTATATGACAAGTATCAATTATGCAAATAATATGATGGAAATATTAAGTTGGATGGGGAAATTATTAGGTGTTCACGTGGATTATTGGCAGATAGACTATAATACAAAGAAAACAATAAGAGAAAAAATAATAAATAATTTTAAAGATTCAAAAAATATAGCAATAATAATAAATGTGCATATATTAGATGAAGGAATAAATATATCTGAATGTGATTCAGTATTTATAACACAACCAAATAATAATATAATAAATATAATACAGCGGATGTGTCGTGCAAATAGAATAATGAAAAATAAAGATATGTGTAATATATATTTATGGTGTAAAGAGGAAAAAACAAAATTAATTTTAGATTATATAAATGAAAACACTCAAGGTTTTATAAAAAATAAAATTTATACATATAATACAGAAAACAGACTAATTGAGAAACATAAAATGGAAATAAATAATTTAACAAATAATGATAATATAAATAACAGTTTATTTAAAGATAATTTAATCAATTATATCAAAGATAATAATTTATCCATAAATTATAATTTTATGAATGAGTTTTTTGAGTTATATAATCTAAATAATATAACTGATCCAGATGATTTTTTTGGATTATATGATCCTAATAATAAATATAATTTTGCAATTAATTTAGAAAATGTTGCAAAATGGATGAATACAAATAAAAGTGATTTGAAAGAAACATTATTATATTCTTATAAAAAAAAAATTGATTACAAAATAATAAAAGGTAAAAGCAATGGATTGAAAGGAAAACCGAAAGAAACAATTTTATTAACACCGAAATGCTTCAAAATAATGGCTATGCAAAGCAGAACTAAAAAGGCAATACAAGTTCGTGAATATTATTATGAATTAGAACAAGTTATAGATCAATATAAAGAATATATAATAAAAGGATTGGAAGATAAAATTAAAACACTTGAAAATAATCAAAAACCTAAAATAAATCCATCAAAAGGTGTAATATATATATTAGAAACACCAGATGGTCTGGGACATTATAAAGTGGGTAAAACAAAAAATCTCAAACAAAGATTAAAGCAATATAATGGAGATAAAAAAGATGATATTGTTCCACTTTATGTATATGAAACAGATGACATTGATGAAATTGAAAGATGTATAAAATCATATGCTAAAATATATCAATATAGAAAATATAAAGAAGTCTATAAAACAGATATTAACATGTTAAAAGATTTAATAAATGATTGTGGCGAATTTAATGAAAAAACTAATCTAAAAATTAAATGGAAATCAAATAAACAAAATGGTGGTAGTAATCATTATATTGCAGTTTTTAGAGATTAAATATGTGTTATTTTTTAATGATATTAAACCATCATATAAATTAGACTAATTTAATTATTATTTTATAATAATAATTATATTTATATGCCTAACAGGTTTCTTTTAGTGACTCCTTTATCATATTCTTTAATTTGTAATCTTATTTAATGTTGTGTCTTATTTGTATATTAGTATATTTTATTATGTCTTTTGTTGTTTCACCTAATTTGTTTTTAATGAAATACATTGTTGATAATACATCTGGTAATTCATTATCAGAACTTGTTGTTATATCGCTAAATTGGTTTGGAAATGCATTTTTAGCAAATAAATTAAATTTATTAAAATATTCATTTATAATTTTACTAAAAAATGTGCAATCATAACAATGATCAAACTCTTTATTTTGTTTAATTGTTTGTTTATGATATGCAGGTCTTATAATGCGATTAAAATATAAAAATTTACCTTGATATTCATTAATATTATATTTTTTTTTTTCTAATTTTTTTTTTAATACTAATCTAGATTCTGTTGATGATACATTAGAATAAGGTTGAAGATAAACATCCCCTTTATAATAATCATAATATTCACCATCATAAGGACATCTAAATTTCAAAAAACTGTAATCTGGTTTTATTATTTTATGCCATACTATATTTATATCATTGTCTTTTATAACTGACTCATCATTAGGACTCACTCGTATATCTGAAATAAAATATAATTTACTGGACTTATTTTTAAATAAATTATAATAATAATTTGCTAGGTTTGTTGTAAAAAATTCAGTTTTAATTTCAATTATTTGTTTATGTTTATATAATTTTGAGTAATGTACTGCAGGATCAACTAAATACCATCTTGTATTAGGAAACATGTCTGCTAATATTTCTATATTATAACCAGGTGCTGAACCAACATATATTATATTTATAAGTGGATCATTCGGTTTAATATAGGTAATTAAAAATTGTAATGTTGTTAAAAATAATTTTAATTGACCCCAATGAATTACTGATTTTGGTTTTGGATAGATTGTTCCATATTCCATAACATAAGGACTATATTTTAATTTATATATAAATTTCTGTTTATAAAAATTTTCTATTGTTTTATATTTATCTAATTCATAAACATATTTATCAACATAAGTTTTCTCATTAGGATTAAATGTTCTAGGAATGAAATCATATAAATAACCATTTACCTCACATTTTTTTGTATTTTTTGGGTCATTAATTTCTTTATCTAATAATTGTTTTTCACGTTTTATAAAAAATGGATTTGGTTTAAATATTTTATTTTGAATTAAATATTTACTACATTCTGTTATATTTATACATGTATTTAATGTACAAAAAAATTCACTACAATGAGGATTATTTCTAATTATCTTTTTATATGATGGACTTAATTTACACATACCAATATAATATTTATCTAATTCTAAATTCCATTCTAATTCTAAATTCCATTTAGTATTCATTATATATAACTATTTAGAATTTTATATAATTATTTAGAATTTTATATAATTGTTTAGATTTTTTTTATAATTATATTAGATTGTTTTTTATATTCTTTCATTTTATCATCTAATGATTTTTTATCATCAATATCTAATGTTGTTGGATGTAATAAAAATGCACGATTTAAACTAGAAAAATCAGTAGATTGTATTGTATCTTCTATATATAATTTATCAATATCTTCTATATTTGTATAATTATTATGACTTATATATGTTGCTAAATCTGATGATGGATTATATTCTATAATTTGGTCTTTAAATTTACCATCTATTTTATTATTATTAAATTTATTATTAAAATCTTTATCATCTTTAATATCTTCTTTTACAATTTTAATATTATTACGTTCTTGTTTAATTTTTTCTAAACGTTCCATTACTACTTGATTATCTAATTTTGATGTGTCTAATACAGCATTATGTTTTTTATTTAATAACTCACATTTATCTGTAAATTCTTTTATTGAATTAGAATTACTTGGTGCAGTATTCATGTCTTTATTCATTTTATTAAATGATTCTTTCAAATCATTAAAAGTATTTATATTAGGATCTAAAAATAAATCATAATTTTTACGTGATTCTTTATTTAATAAAACTTGATTTGCTAATATAATATGATAATAAATTTCTTCTTCTAATTCTGTATTTTTATCTGGGTGAAAATTTTTAATAATTTTCATAAATTTTGTTTTTATTGTTACATTATCAGCATCATTTGGAACATTTAATATTGTATATAAATTATACTTTAATGTATTAAAATCTATAGACATTTATTATTATATAAAATAAAATTTAGTTTAAATAGTTTTATATTATATAATAATATGGTTCAATTACAAGAAAAAATAGAAGCTGCATTAATGCTTTCTTCTTATTTTGAAACGATTGGTTTTAATAATTCTATTTGGGAATTTAATTATCACTATAAAGTATTTGATATACGTGAATATATTAATATGTTAAATACGATGGTTCAACATTTTTTTATATTAGGGGGAGCATCTAATATTAATGTTAAACAATGGATTGCATCAGATGATACTATATTAATATTAGCTATTGCCGAGGCCATCTCAAAAGGAGGCGGTGAGGAAAATTATATTAAATCATTTATTAAATATTATGAATTATTAAAGAATGGCAAACGAGTTAGTGGAATTATGACATTAAAAAGTATTAGTAAATTAGAGAAAGGTTATAAATTAAAAAATATAGAAGTTAATTCATCAATGGGAGGTAATGGTGCTGCAATTAGAACTGGTCCAATTGGTATTAAATGGTCTAATAATATTGAAAAAGTTATTGAACAATCAATTTTATCATCAAGATTAACACATAATTATTATGTAGGGTTTTTAGGAGGAATGGTTACTGCATTATTTACAGCGTTTGCAATTAATAATATTGACCCATGGTTATGGTGTGATGAGTTAATTGCATTATATAATAAGAAAATAATTCATAAATATTATCCTACTGAAGCAGGGCATAATATAAATGATTTAGATACATATATGGGATATTGGAAAAGATATAAAGAACTTAGAATTAATAAAATTAAATTTAAAAATACATTAGAAAATTGTATTTTTATTTTAGATAGAATTGATTTTTTATTAGGATTTTATCCTGATAAAAAAATTAAAGAAATGACTTTAAAAGGATACAGTTTGAAAGATTTAAAAGATTTTAATTGGGGTAAAATAGGTGCATCTGGTTTAGATGTATGTATATATGCATATGATTGTTTATTAATGTCAATGACAACTCCTGGTAGTAGTAATTTAGATATGAATAATATATTATTTAGTTTTGATAGTTTTTTAACATTAGTATCAATACATCCCGGCGATAATGATTCTACTGGAGCAATTGGTGGGTTTTGGTATGGTGCATTATTAGGTTATACCGGTATTGATAAAAATAGAATGAAAGAATTAGAATTTTATACTGAACTTTTAAAAATTTCTAAACAATTAAAATAATACTATAATTCTTTTATATATGATAATAAACTATCTGCTGTTCGCTCATTTTCATAAATAATTCGTTGAACATTAGAACCTGTTATTTTTTCAATAACTATATATGGATATCCAGGAACATTATATTCTTTACATTTATTTGAATTTTTATCATCATCGCATTTTATATTATGTGTATGTATATAAGTTAATTTATTATCTATAATTAATTTTGTAAATGCATCCCACTCTGGTTGAAACTTTTTAGACCAACCACACCAAGAAGTATTAAAATTAAATACTTTTATTATTTTATTATTTTCATTAAATTTTTCTGTTATTTGATACATATTATTATATAATATAAATCCAATTATTAGTATAATTATTCCTAAAAATACTTTTTTCATTTATTATATATAATAAATTAAGATATAAATTTATAAAAATATTTAAAAAAATTTAATTAATTTTTTTCTATTATTATATATATATAAAATGAATAAAATATCAAATAGAAATCTTAATTCACAACAAAGTAACGCGAGAGGTATTAAGGCTAATACTAAATTTATACCTTTCTTTAGACATGATAATAAAGAAGATACCAGAATAGCCTATTTTATTGCTCATTTACGCGAGGAAGTGAATAGACACAAAGGTATAAATATTCCATATATCCCAACAAATATACGCACAACTCTATATGAAGAAGATATTATCCCTAGACAGGTGACCACATTGATAAATAGAATTGCTGCCCATCCCGTTTCTGGTAAAACGTACGATATTAAAAAACTAATAAATTATGAAATAGAATACACTGGAAATATAAGATTTTTATTAATACCTGCATCAATGCGTGAAGACTCCGAATTATACCAGGCATGGATCGGGTTTTTTTGTCAATTATTTGACAGGCTTGATGGTCAGATTATAAGCGAAGGCACCAACAAGATAGCTTTAGATTTTATTAAAACGCTTAAAGACAAAGAAGAAAAAAAAGATCCATATGAATATCTATTCGCAGTTGCCGTTGTTCGAACATTTTTAAAAACTTTAGTTATTACTCAGCCAGATCCTACTAGCCCTAGTGGGGCTCTTATGGATGTTTCCATATTAGATAAACCTAAACAGTGGCACACTGCAACTAAAGGACAGTTTATTTCATCAGATGAGATGCTAATAAGATTATTTGCGCCTGGGAAAATATACAACAAAAAAACATTACTTGTACGGACACCTGCACTAAATGGATCTTTTAACCTTAACCTTAAACAAAAATATTATAATATACAAAAAGGTGGTGCGTTAAGTCCAACACTGGCAAAAATGTATAAGGAGAATTTAACAATGTTACAGACATATCTAACAAATTTTCAAACAGGTCTTTATAATGCTACTATAACCGATGATGTTAGAGATGCCAGAATTGATCTTGAGCAGAACTATGGTAATTATATAGAAGCACTAAAGATGTTTTATACAAATATAAATGAGCAAGATAGCGAACTACTGAAGCTGATTAAGGATCTGTATTCGGCAAACCCGGCGATTTCTACGTCTATGATGGGAAAAACAAAGATGTTGATAGATATGCTGTCTTCAATAGAAACTTATGATAAATATAAGATTGCATACGCAGATAAACTAATAGATACAGGCACAGAACAGGAGGCTGTAATGAAAACTATTAAGTTACTATCCGCGATAGTAAACAGAGTAATCGCACCAATTAATGAATTTATTAATGAGAATCCTGGTGCTGGTGCTGGTGATGATGATGGTGATGATGATGATGAGTTGCCGGCGGGTGATGATGCGACAAATGCAGCAGCTGAGGCAGAAGCAGCAAAGGCAGCAGCTGAGGCAGCAGCGGCAAAGGCAGCGGCTGAGGCAAAGGCAGCAGAGACGCAGCAGATGGGGCAAAAGGCAGCAGAGGCAGCAAAGGCAGAGGGGGTGCCGCCGGTGGTGGTGGCGGATGTTCCTTTAGAGGAGGCTGTAAAAGCAGACACAAGCAAATTGGACGCAGAGATAGCTAGATTACAAAAAGATGTAAACACATTGATGGCGGAGCTAGCCGCCGAAAAAGCGTTAGGTAAGACTACTTCCGATGAACTACAGGCTAAAATGCTCGAGCTAACTGCGGCACAGGCTGCAGCAGCTGCTGCAGGTGATGCAGCCAAACTTTTAACTGCTGCGGGTAAATTGGTAGGCGACAGTACTCTATCGATAAAGCAGGAGATTGATTTAAAAGTACAACCCTTTATAGCACAATTGAAGCAGCTAGCAACCACAGGTACTGGAAATACCGATAAACTTGATAAAATAATTAGAGATATAAATAATGAAGTTATAACAACATTAAAAAAGCTTACAACACAGAAGTTTGAAATCACTATAGACGACTCAGGAGACAGCTCTGAAGATCTAATTGAATCACTACCTACAACCAAAATGTATGAAACATTAAAACAATGCAATCAGCCTCCCAATGTCGGATATATAACTACTTATGCAAATAAATTAGATTTTGAAACAGAACATGTAGAGGAGTTTTTTGAGAATCGACTACAGAAATTATATAAAGAAGTAGATAAAAAAATTAAAAAACAAGAGAGTAAAATTGAACCAGAAGCACCTACAAGTCTAGCAAAGATAGCTGCTGATCATGGTATAAAAAGTGGTGATAATAAGCATAAATATGAAAGAATTAATGGCAATATAACGGTTACAGATCTTACAACAGGTAAAAAAGTTAGTAATGTTAGTAGAAAGGAAACGTGTTCTAGTATGGGGTTTAAATTTGACACTGATATTGAGTGTTATACTTTTCTTAATTCGTGTATTTTAGGAAAAGATACAGCTGCGTGTAAGGCAAGGTTAGAAAGCCCAAATTTTTGGAGGGAAGATCTAACCAACTTTAGACATAATGCAAATTTTTATACTGTATTTATAAGTTTAGAAAAATATCAGTTTAAAATAATAGAGAAAGGTGTTCTTAAAGAGCTAGAAGATGTAGATACGTGGGTAAAACGGCAAGGCTTTGAAATACCGCCTCAAGTAGTTGCATTGCTAAGAGTTGCGGTTGAGGAGATTAATAAACATCCTGCTATATTAAATAGTAATTATACAGGGCCACAGAAACAACCGAACGCTGCGACTAAGAGAGGTGATAAAATATTGGCAATGAAACTTCAACCGAGCACAAGAGACACACTACCAGAGGAGCTACGACAACCTACAGATCTATTAAATGAGACTGGAGTAATATATAAAACTAACCTTATTACTGATGCAGTAAATGAGCGTGCAGACGAGATAAAGAAACTATTAAAAGAAGAATTACATGTACTGCAAACTGAGATTAATTTACTTAAAGCGCCACTACTAGGACCAAGCACAAGAACAAAATATTTTCACAGTCAGCACGGCGGAAATCCAGATTATGATTTACATAGCTATGAACACTATAATGCAATGACAAAACTAAAAGAGCATATAAAAAACCTAGATACAAGAATTAGTGGTATTTTAATGCAATCATTTAATTTATATATTAATGCACTAGATGCAAGAGGTATAAAATTAGATATGCATAATCAGAATAAAATAAAGGAAGAACTTGCAAAAATAAGACGGTTAGAAATATTTTTGACACACACCGCATTTTATGTATATAAATTTATTTTATTTTTTAGCGAATTTAAAGCTTATTTACCCCTTATAGACCCTTCATATAAAGATTTTATTGGGAAAATAGAGCTTAATTTAGAGCAATTAGAAAAGTTAGTTGATGCAACACATGATAAATTTAAAACCTATTGTGCAACTAATGCAGATGGAGCAACTAAAACAGGTAAAGTATACGCGCTTGCTACTATATGTTCTCAGTTAGAGGAATTAACATTTCCTAAACTGTCTGATTTAGAAGAACTTCCTCCCGGTTTTAGACAAACTAAAATAAAGTCAAGGCTGTAAGCCAAACTCAAAATGATTAAGATAAACTTATTAAAATATTATTTAACTCAATATATTTTTATATTAAATTAAATAATATAAAGACGGATTTTCTCATTATTGGTATAATGGGAGTAGGTCTTTTATTACTTGTATCAGTAGGCAAAGAAAATATATACTTATCTGCACAACCTGAAATTACCTTTTTTAAAATAGCATATAGAAGACATACTAATTATTCTATTGAGCCAACGCCTCAGTATTTTAAAACAATACCCGATTTTGGAAGGAAATGTACAGTAACAGTTGCAAAAAATGCAGATTTAGCAGGAATGATTTATTTATATGTTGAATTACCATATATTCAATTAGAAAGCACAAGTAGTATTAATAAACAATTCGCATGGGTTAATAAAATAGGTTTAGCATTAATAAATTTTATAGAAATAGAAATAGGTGGTTCTATTATTGATCGTCATTATGGTGATTGGTTAAATATATGGCATGAAATCACAACCAGTATTGGTCATAAAAATGGTTATAATAAAATGATAGGAAATATATCAACAAATATAGATTTTTCACAAACAAAACTAATGACTAAATTACACATACCATTATCTTTTTGGTTTTGTTTAGATACAGGTTTAGCATTACCTTTAATTGCATTAACACATAATGATGTGAAAATACATGTTGATTTTAATGATATAGATAAATGTTATAGAATATCTCCTAGTCATTTTATAACAGTTACTAATAATTTTTGTTTATTTAAAGTAGGTGAATATTTTTATCAAAATTATCAAAATACTAAAATAATAGGTGAATTTGTTTATTTTGACCCTATTAATTATAATTTATATTATAATCAAATTAAAGGAAAATTTATTATTCCAACAATATTAAATGACTCTACATTAGCATTAATAGGTGAAACAACTAATTTTATTATTAATATTAAACCTAATACGGTTGTTGTAACTGATGAAGATTATTTTAAATTTAATAAACCTTCATTAATAACATCTTATTTATTAATTAATTATATATATCTTGATAATTTTGAAAGATTTAATTTTATAAATAATGAAAATGAATATTTAATACCCGTAATACAAACATTACCAGATCAAATAATATATTCTACTAATATTGCATATAAATTATCATTAACAAATCCTATAAAATTTTTAGTATGGAGAATTATATTATCATCAAATATAAATTTAAATGATCATTTTAATTATACGACATATCCATATACATTATTAGAAGAAAACACAATTAATAAAAATACAATTGTTATTAATTCAATAAATCGTATTAATTCAAATTCATCAGAAATTTATACCTATTTACAAAAATATAAACATAAATTAAATAGTATTCAAAATGGTATTTATTTTTACTCATTTGCTTTAAACCCATTAGAACTACAACCATCTGGTTCATTAAATTTTAGCAAAATAGATGATGCATATCTACAAATTAAAATGAATAAAATAATTAATTATCAAAATACTGCAGTTTGTAGAGCTTATGGTATTCAATATAATATATTTAAAACAAAAAATGGTATTGGTGGTTTACAATTTAGTATCTAATTTTATATCCAAGCTAAACTAGCTAATCCACTCATAACTCTTAATATATTGTATTCTTTTATTATAGTAGATAATTTATATTGTTCAGATAATACAAGTGAATTAGATGTAATTTTAATTACAATATCATCAAAATTAGTAAAATTTAAATGTCCTGAATATTGTTTATCTAATGGATATAATGAAAATGTATAAACATAATATCCAGTTGATAAAGAATTATTAAATTTTTGATAAGGGACCACATTTGTAAAATATGAATAATCGCGTTCTGCAAATAAGTCAGCTCCATTAGCTTTAAAAACCATAGATTCTATTGGAGATATTTCTTTGATACTAACTTTAGTTGAAAACATATATGTTAAATATAAACATAATGTATATTCTTTTTGATTATTATTAAGTGCTATTAAATATTTATTTTCAAAATATAATATATATTTTAATAAATTATAATTACTATCCCATATTGCCCATTTATTATATGTATTAATAATTCTATTTATTTGATCAAATTCAGCTTTATCAATTTTATTTTCAGTTGCTAAATATTTATTAATTAAAATCATATTAGTTTTAATTATTTCAATATCAACCGCATATTTTTTCTGTTCTTCTGATGTATAAATTCCATTTTTAATTAAATCTAAATAATAATTATAAGCATTAATATACTGGTCATATCTTGTATCATATTTAGTAATTATTTCTGAATAATATGTTTTATCATTATTAATAGGATTTGTAATCAAATATATATCTTTAATCAATCCATTAAATTGTTTATTTAATACAACATTTGTTTTATTAATATATATTATTGGGAAAGTTTTATAGCGTTCAATTATATATTCATGACTATATGTTCCAAATAGTTTCCTTTCAATAGTATCTAATAAAATATAATCAGTTATTAATGTACATTTTACTTCTGGTTTTTTAGTAAATTCATATGTTGCATTTGCTAAATCATTTGATAATATATATAATAAATCATTTAAAATATATTGTAATCTAATTTCAATATTAGGCATTGCAATTGTTGGAATAGCCAATCCTGGATTATTAGCATACCAAAATATTAAAGGAATATATAATACCCATTTATTATCTATTAATCTTATTTTACATAAAATATATAATTGATTACGTTTTTCTTCTGTTGAATATAAATATTTATCTATATTAAATATATTTTCATTTAGTTCTTCCATTAATTGATCATTAAAATATAAATTTATACTTGAAAAAAACTTTGTATAATTATTACCCCAATCAGGAACAACAATTGTTTGAGTGTTATTATAAGATACAGTAATTTTTTGTTTCATTTGTTCATTTTGTATAAATTTATCATTGTAAAATATATTAGTTAAACTTAATTTATTATAAGATACTAAATAAAATTTAGACGATGGTATTGGAATACCATTATTATTTATATTATATTCATTAATTTCTTCATTCATAAATAACTCTATTTTACTTAATTCTGTTTGTTTATAAAATTCTGCATATTGAAATGAGTTTTGATATTTTTCAATTGACATTACACTATTAATCTCATATTTTGAATCAATATAATATGTATAATTATTATAAAATGGTATTATTGCCGATGATGACACAACATAATATGTGTTATATAAATTATCAATTTTTGTATATAATTTATCAAATATTTTAGTAACTATTCTATTACCATTATATAATAATGTTAATGTAGAATTTTCTACACTTTGTAAAAATCCATATACTGAACCAGTAGGACCTGTATTGCCAGTAGGACCACTAGAACCACTATCTCCACTAGGTCCGCTAGGTCCAGTATGTGAATCAATTTTAATTAAATATAAATGCTCATCAAATTTATTCCCATCTTTTGAATAAGGTAGATAATAAAAATTAGTAGGAGGACTGTATTGATATGGATATTCAAATTGTAATATATGTTTTTGATTTAATACTGGTTTAAATAAAGTTCCTATATTATTAACAAAATATTGGCAAAATTTAATAGGCCCAATAGGACCAGTATTACCAGTATTACCAGTAGGATCAGTAGGACCAGTATTACCGGTAGCACCTGCATTTAAATTATCAATTATTATTATTAATTTATTATCAGATACTATAAAATCATTTTTAGTAACTGATATATTTGATACACTATAATATACATTACTTGATAATAATAAAATAAAATCTGATGGAAATATTATAATAAATTGATTACTAATATTATCATAAGTATAATAACCGGGTAATAACACTTTGCCAATATTTGGTAAAAATTCCCATTCATTTTTTTGTATAAATCCAGTATTTAATAAATTAGTTATTTTATTATTTGTTATAAAGTAAGTATTATTATCTAATTGATAAACATTTGATGTTAGATTAGTTATATTAGTTGATATTAATGTGCCATTTACATCAAATATATTATTAGAGGAATCATAACTACCGCATGTAGTATTCAAACATACACTATATATATTATCTGTATAATATTTATATTCATTTGCTTTTGCGACTGATATTACTTTATTACATATATCTTGATTAATACGTTTATAATGAATAATTGATGATGTATAATTACTTAAATTATATTTAGTATTATCAATATATCTATAATAAAAAACTAATTTATTATCACCATATGAAAAAATATATAAGGGTGATATTGTTTCTATAATTTTTGTCTCTACATTTATTGGTGATATTTTAAATTCTAAAGGAACTATTAAATTATTTTCAATTGGTTTATAACCAGTATCATTAAACGGTGGGTCTAATTGATATTCATATAATACTTGAAATTTATTTTCAACATTAGATGGGACTATTAAAGTAATAACTGTTAATGATGTTTCTGTATTTATTAATTTATCTGTAGTATTAATTGTATATGTATTACCATTAACAAGTGTTAATAAATAATTTGAACCCATAATTTCAATAAAAGTATATAGCGGTTTAAAATATGTTAATGCTTGATTAAATATAATTGTCCATACATTATTATTTATAAAATTCAAACTTTTTACATATGTTTTATTTTTAAATTCAAATGGTAAATTATTATTTGTTATAATATTATCAATTGGTAATAATACTGTTATTCTATTTGATATATTATTTATAATTAATAAATCAGACCCTTGAAAACATAATTGTTCAATTAAATTTGTATCAACATTAAATGTTATATTATATAAATAACCTAAAAATCTTGTCTTGATAATATTATATTTTGTTTCCTGAATTAAAACAAAAAAGTCAGTTGGTTTAATATTATAATCAGATTCAAAATTAATCTCATCAGGATAAATTTCAATATTGGAAATTTTAATTTGATTAGATAAATTATTACCAAATAAAAAGTCAAATGAATAAGTACTATTAACATTTATTTCATTATTAACATTTAATTTATATTTATAAATAGGATTAATTTGTAGTGTATTGACAACATTAACAATATTATTTCCATATGGTTCTAACATTATAACATCATTTATATTAACATCACTAACCCCATTTGTAGCCCAATCAAGTGCTCTTGCATAATTTAATAATCCGTAATAAGATATATTTATTGATTCATCAAATTGTAAATAAGAATATGCTTTATTTTTCTTTATTTCAAATTGAGAAATAATAGTTAAATTATCTGTAAATTCTTTATCTAATTTACTTAAATTTTCAGTATTTGAATATTTTTCCCATAATCTAGCAATAATAAATTTTAAAGGAGAATTATAAAAGAAATCAGGTGTGTCAGTTAATGGGTCAGTAAAATTATTATATAACTTAATAAATTCATCGCCTAATATTCGTAAATATCTTAATAATTTATTTACAGATATACCTAAATTATTATTATCATTATTACTATAATTTTTATTAATCCATTTTGCACATTCACTTATTATATTATTAAATGTTGATGATGTTCTATAAACAGTATTATTGTTTTTATTATAATAATATTCATATGATAAAGAATATACTATTTCTTTTTCTCCGTTAATTGTGATATATGGTGGATTTGGATCATTATCAAATATTATATTATTCCCATCAAAAATAATATTTGTATTTGCATTAAAGTTTTGTAATACTTGAGTAAAGTTTGTTAATACTTGATTAATATTATTTGTTACATCTAAAAAGAAATCAGGTTGAGATAACCATAATTCAATATATGTAAATATACATGGCTCAATAGTATCTTTCATTGTAGTATAATTATTATTATAAATTGAATTACTATTCATTATAATTAAAAATTGTTTTAATGTATCTATTTCATTGTTAGTAAGATAACTATAATTATTTATATCTGCAGGTGATGGTATAATTACATCTGCTTTACCATTATTATATTTTATATATACTCTATTTAATAAATTATTTAATCTATTAGTATAATTAGATGAACATAATAAACTCCACTCTTTCCATGGTTTTAAATATCCATATAGTGTTATACCATCAATACTACTGTTTTTTAATAAATCATGTTTTAATTGATATACATCAGTATATAAATATGATGGATTAAAAATATTACTTATATCTATTTCATAATTTGTAAATAGTTGAACTTGTGTATAATCATTTATAATTTCTAAATTATCATTATCAATATTATCAACTGTTATAAGTGTATTATCATTATTATTAAAACTTTTTATTGATAAATAAGCATCTTGAATTTTATATATTTCAGTGCTACTTAAATTTAAATGTGTATCATCTAATAATTTATGTTTATATTCAGGATTTGTTTTAGTTATTTTAGATAATAATATGTTTTGAACAATATCTTCAGTATTTATTATTTTGGTATTAATATAAAATTCTAATGAATTATCATTTAATTTCTTATCTTGATTTAATTGTTTATTTACTTGTAATGATTTAACTAAATAATTAATATTTTTTGTATATATTATATTTACATTATGCATAATATATTTATCAGACTCTAATCTGTATGTATCATTTTCAAGAATTATTGCACATTCTTTTGTTAATAATTCATCTAAATAAATAGTATTATAAATTTTAGTATCTACAATATTATTAATAAATTGTATAGTTTGTTTATATTTACCATTAATAATAGTTTGTTCATTTACAAATTTAATCGGATATTTAATTATTATTTCAATTAGTTGATTATTTTTTGATACAATTGGAACGACTTGTACTATTTGATTATTACCATATAAAAATGTCCCATTTTCATTAATTTTAAGCCATATTAATTTACTTAATGTTAGTGAATTAGATGATATTGATTCTGCTTTAGTATATAATTTAATTTTATTTCCTTCTTTAATTTTACATAAATGAATTCTTTGAACATCATTAGTATTTTTTTCACACAGTAAAAAATATGTACCTGCTAATGTATCAAAATTATTTATAGTTCCATCAGCATTTATCATTCGATAATTATAAAAATATATATTAGTATATGTATCAGAACTTATATTATTACTCGCTTCATTTTGTGCTTGTGAATATCCATATTTAAATATAATTTTATTATTATTTATTGTTTTTTGAATAAAAATTAATTGATCATTTTTTAATGCAGCTCTAATAACTTCAATTTCTGTATTTACAGCTATGTTATAATCTAGTGATTGAATACCATAATTATATCTAAATTTAGTTAAATAATATAAATCTGTTTCATTAATATTAGATGGTGATATAATCATATTTGTTATTTTATTATCATATGCACTACCATATGGAATACTTGTTCTTAAATAAATGTAATAAATATCTATAATTAATTCAACTTTTAATATATAATTATATAAACCAAATACTTTGACTGATTGATTATAAAAAAAAGTAAATCCATTTATAATATTTGTATTTAAATTATTTATTTTAAAAGTATTTATTTTAAAACGAGGGTATCCACTATTATTTTCATATGTTACATTTAATATAATTGGAAATGTATTTGTTAAATTATTTTTTTGATTAAAAATAGGACTAGTAAATAATGATGGTATTTTCATAGGATTGTTAAAATTTGCTGTATAGTTATTATACCATAATAAACACCATATATATTTTTTGTTATCAACTGTAATAAAATTATTAATTGGTGTATGAATATACATTTCATTAGTAGATAAAACAAAAGTATTATACATATTAAATTTCCCAGAATCTATAGAACTTCCCGTAGCACCTGTATTGCCACTATATGGTATTAATAGTGTTATATTATTTTGTAATTTTAAATTTTTAATAATAATATAATCTGTGCTAGTTGTTTCATATTCAATATATATACTTTCAAAAGGTTGATATGGTAAAATAAAAGAATAAAAACTATGATCTTCAAATGTTGGAAGAGTTATATTTGTTAAATCAAATATTATTTCATTGTCTCTTATATTTATAATATTTAATATTAATGTTTTTTGAGTATTAGCATCTGTAGCACCAGTAGCACCAGTAGCACCAGTAGCACCAGTAGCACCATCAATATAATTATATAATATCTTGTCATAAATTTTTAATTTAACAAAATTATCAAATAAATAAAATTTAGTCTTGCAATATAATAATTTAACAGTTAAACATGATTCATTAAAATTACCATATAATGTATTACTATTTAATGTTTCGTTTGTTCTTATTTGTAATATATTATTATATAAATAAACATCATATAATTTTATATTTGCAGATAAATTAAATTTAATTATATTTTGTTTAGTAAAATTAGGTAATTCTTTATTTATTTTTTTTGTATATACTCCATAAGTATAATACCCTATATTTGTATATTGTAAATTAGTTCCAAATATATTATTATCATATTGTCTAATAGGTTCTAATTCATATGTATTATTAAAATGGTTTAATCCCTTAACAATAAAAAAGTTAGAGTCAATACAAATAATTTCATCTTGTTCCATATATAATTTATCATAAATTGAAATTGTATATAATGACTCACTAATTGGTATCAAACATATATTATTTTTAACAAAAAATGAATTTTGTAATGAAAAATAAGTTGATAATGTTGGTGAAATATTATTTATATTTTTTAATGAATATATATTTGTATCATCATATGCTGCTGTTTTAGGTACTATATAATACTTATTTTCACCATTTAATAAATCAGTTGTTGTAAATATAAAAAACGCAGCTGTATCAAATAGTGTTTGTATATTATCATGTGGATAAGTTGTCTCATTAATAGGCCATATATTACTTGTGCTATTTGCATATAATAAAACTGGTGGTTTAATATTTAATATACTATTATAATCTAATGGTAATATTTCATGATTATAATTAATAGTATCTATATGTCGTGTATCAGAATAATATTTATAACATATTTGTTTAATATCATTTGGTAATATATTTAATTTTAAATTATTTCCATCTGCAATAAACACATCGGATGAGTTTAGTAGCGTATGTTTTGTTAAAATATTAGGAATTGTAATATTACCATTAATATCTGTATAAAGTGGTTGTGCAAATGATAAATAACTTAAGGCTTTTCCATATTCTTGAAATATTTTAATATTAATATTATTATGATCGTTTTCTCGTATATCACTAAATATTACCCAAAAATATATTTCAAAACTAGGTTCATTTGGTGAATCTGTCCGTAATTTATACATTTGAATTCTAAAAAATGAAGAGTCATTTGAGTCCTCTAATTTTATATTATATTTATAAGTTATTGTACCAGTAGCACCAGTTGTAGCGCTTATTAATGTTAATATAATATCATTTTCCATTGATATAATTGGTTTAGTGTATTCTATTGTTCCTAAAACGAGTGATGTAAAAAAGAAATCTTTATATACTAGAACATATGATGTTGAATAAATAATTGTTTCAGTACTAGTTCCAGGATTTTTAAAATATTCGAACTGTATTGTAGGTAGTGTAGGTACTCCGGGTGTATATTTTTTTAAAATTAATGGAATTAATAATTTTACAGCAGAATTTGTTTTGGATTGTAATATAAGTTGTATTTGTATTATATTTGAAAAATTTAATTTTGTTATATCATTATCATAACTACTAATATCAAATACTTCATGAGAAAAATCAGACTTATAAGAATAATTTAATAATGTATCAAAATCATATACTTTTGAATAATTAACAGCCTCTACTGGAATAATATATATAGGTTCTCCAGTATCTCCAGATGGTCCTGTTGGTGCAGTAGGTCCAGTAGGTCCAGTAGGTCCAGTAAGTCCAGTAAGTCCAGTAGGTCCAGTACAACCTGTGCAACCTGTGCAACCTGTGCAACCTATGCAACCTGTGCAACCTGTGCAACCTATGCAACCTGTGCAACCTGTGCAACCAGTATCACCCGCGCAACAAGCACAACCAGTGCAACCTGTGCAACCTGTGCAACCTGTGCAACCAGTATCACCCGCGCAACAAGCACAACCAGTATCACCCGCGCAACAAGCACAACCAGTATCACCCGCGCAACAAGCACAACCAGTGCAACCTGTACAACCAGTATCACCGGTGCAACCAGTATCACCGGTGCAACAAGCACAACAAGTGCAACAGGTTGGGCCGATTAGTACAGACCTCGTTGTTAGTTCTGTTAGTTCTGTTAGTTCTGTTAGTTCTGTTAGTTCTGTTAGTTCTGTTAGTTCTGTTAGTTCTGTTAGTTCTGTTAGTTCTGTTAGTTCTGTTAGTTCTGTTAGTTCTGTTAGTGTAATTGATTTTGTTGTGTCAGTTGATCCTGTTGATCCTGTTGATCCGGTTGATCCGGTTGATCCGGTTGATCCTGTATATGTTTTATCTCTAATGATTGATTTTGTTATATAATTTTCATATCCTTTTGTAATTTTATATGATTTAATTAATTGTTTATTATTAATATTAAATAATGTATTATCAATTAAATATATTTTATTATAACTTTTACTTTGTATATTATTATAATATGATATTACATTATTAGTATTACCTGTAGCACCTGTGTTAATATTCGTTCCTGTTTCATAATAATATATTGCACTAAAATAACCATCAATAACCATATAGTATGAATATTCTGGTATTTTATTTGATTCTAAATTAGTTATATTATGATTTGTATCAATCTCATAATTAACATTGTAAGGAATTAAACGTAAGGTATCTTGTGGTAAAATCCATGTATGATAATTCCCTTTTGGTATATTATATATTTTAATATTTTCTTTTCTCATCATAAAATGCTTATTTAATACTAAATCAACCAATAATATAAAATGTTTATCATTCGTATCTAATATTACTTTTGTATAATCTGATACTTCATAATTAGAATAACCATAATAATTAATTATATTCATACTAGGTAATAATTCATAACTTATATTTTTATATACTGTTATATCCACCTTAAAACCTGCCGCATTAGGATTTGTAGCATTTCCATAAACTGCGCCATATTTTCCTACATCGTCAGGATTCAATACAAAATACAAATAAGGGATTTTTATACCAGTATTATCTGGGTATAAATTATATGGACTTATATCTATTTTTAATACATCTGTAAAACTATAAAAAATATTATTATATTTAAATATATTATTTTCCATATCAATATCACTATACTCTGAATATGGTAAATAATGTGTGACTTTCTTAAAATTAACAATATATATTTTTTTAATAATTGCAGGTACAACACTAATTGTTCCCATATCACCTGGTGTTGTTAGATATGTAAGATATTTAAAATATAATTCTGGTCCAATATTTATATTAGAAATTAAATATAAATATTTTTCTTCAGCAATACTAGTATCTTCTAAATAACCATCATATTTTTTAGTACCTATAATAAAATGTCTTGTAGTCATATTAATTATTGGTATTGTTTCAAATAATAAATAAATTTTATATACAAATAATAGTTTTGAACCGCCATTTATTGGATCATATGGTAATGTTAAAGTTTTGATACTACTTTGTGCATTTGTCATTATTACTTTATACGGATTTACTACAGTGCAATCACTTGGTGTAGTTGTGAATTTATATCTTGATGTTGTATCCGCAGTAGCAATATATATATTTCCATCATCAAATTTAAATAATTGTGTTGAACCATTAGTAGCAATATATGTATCATTAAAAATAAAATCACTAGTTGAATTTATACTAGAAAGACCATAATAATTAAATTTAACATTATTGGTAGTATTTGTATCATTAATTAATAATTCGGTATTTATATATTTATCTTCTAATTTATTATCAGTATAATCAGTAGTAGATATATTATAAGAATCTATTGATGTAAATGTATTAATAGTACATATATTCTTATTTTGGTCTGTAATATTTATTTTATATATATTTGAATCAATAATAGGATGTAATGTAGTAATAGTTGTTGTATTTGTAGTAGGATAATCATAGTATTGATTATTAATATTTTGATTAATATTACTTATTGATAAATAATCATTTTTATAATTATTAGGATTTGATAAATTTAAATAATCAATATTTTTACTAATATATTCCGAATGATTTATAAATAAATTAGATACATTAGTTAGATATAAAATTACATTATCTGATAATCTATTACGCGACATATATGTTTTAAAAATAGGTGATAATATTTTTAATGTATTCTTTATTGTATTTGAATATGTTATAATATTTAATGCACCTTTTTCATAATTTATATCATAATCATACAATCTTAAATTATTAGATAAATACCATACAAACTCAGAATGAGAATAATTATTTAAACTAGTAGGTAGCATATAATTGTCATACTTGAATAAATTCAAATATTTATTAACTAAAGGACTATTAGATAATATTTTTTTTGATAAGAATCCATAATAATCATTATTTGTATTTAATAATTTTGTAAATGTGTCAACATATTTATTATTAATTGAATTAATTAATTTTATAATTGTAGTATAATCTGTATTAGTTAAAATAGTATTATCATATATTTCTATTAACTTATCTATTAATGTATAATAATAATTATTATTTAATATTGAGTTAGGTGTATTAAATTCATCAAATGCAGGATTAAATGTTTTTTGGCTAATATTTGCATCAGTAATTTCACTAATTATATAATTATTTTTATTAATATTATAATATTTTTCATTAGATGGTTTTATAAAAAATTGTTGGGTGCTTAATGGTGTTATATATGTTATTTTATTTTTATTGAGTGTAATAACTGAATTACTATTTATTTTAAAATTAATATTATAAAAATATAATATAGGATTTGTATAAATCAAATCATTTGTAATTTTATTAATATCACTTATGTTGCCAGTATTACCAGTATTGCCAGTATTGCCAGTATTACCAGTATTGCCAGTATTGCCAGTATTGCCAGTATTGCCAGTATTGCCAGTATTGCCAGTTGTTCCGGTAACACCAGTTGTTTCGGTAGCACCTATTGTATTAGCTAGCATTATAAATGACTCATTAAATATAAAATCATTTAAATCTGATATATTTTTATCATTTATGTATTTATAATCTGTAGAATGTGATATAAAATCATTTAAATTAGGTGCTATATTATTTAACGGTATTTCTAAAATATTATATATATTAGTTATTGGAATAACTTCACCCGGTTTTAATTCACTATCTAAATCACTATCTAATTTAGTATCTGAATATGGTAGATTTGTTTGTCCATATGTATAAAATATATAATCAAGTAAATAACATTTGTAACTATCAGATAATATAATATTATCAGGTGTTCCGTCTGGTATTTTTTTACTTCTATATATATAAATTCTTGTTACATCACGAACTGGCGGTATATCTAATATTAAACTAATTGATGTATTATTAATATTTGTATAAAATACAGGGTCGCATACAGTAGTAGTAGGTTTTGTTGACCCTTCATTATCAGTTTTATAATAAGTTATTTGATATTTATAATTACCTTTCATTGTATTTATAGTAGTTGGTCCAGGTTTAATATATATTATATTAAACGGTCTGTTTATTACAGGCGGCACTTTTGTTAATAATAAATTAGTATCTAATGTTGAATCAAAATAAGGAATAGTAGATTGTCCATATTTATTAGAAATATCCAAATAAGTAATTAAATAACACTTATAATTATCTAATAATAAAGTATTACCTAATATATTATCTGGTATTTTTGTGCTCCTATATATACCAATATGTGTGACATTACGATTAGTTGATATCGGTAATACTAAACGGATTGATGTATTATTAGCATTTGTATAAAATACAGATGTACATGCAGTTGTTTCTTCTGTTGTACCATCCTTATAAATTCCTCGATAAGTTATTTGATATTTATAATTACCTTTCATTGATACTACATCATCTGTAGTTGATGTAATAAATAATATATTATGAGGTCTATTTATTAAGGATGTATTAATTGGTTTTGTAATAGAAAAATATGGAGTAGTATATAATTGGGTTAAAAGAGTATCAGGAACATTATCAGTAAATGAATTACTAAATATACTATTTACAGTTGTTAATAAATACATGCTTGGATTTATAATAACTGGATTCATAACTTTACTACGATAAATACGCCAACAATCAAACTCTTTATTATTAATTAATGTTGTTATAATTATAGAAACAAACTGTTTTTCAGCAATAGTTATATTAGTTGAAGTGTATAATATATTTGTTTCTTCATTTGTAATAGAACTATATAATGATATTTTGTATATATATTTCCCAATACTTAATGACACTGCAGTGCCGAGTGAGAGACTTATTGTAGGATTTATTAGTTCAGTATAATTATTATAATTTGGCACTAATTTAACATTATCCATATAATTATATTTATTAACTAAATAATGATGTTTTGGCGTTAATGAGTTAAATATAAATGAAGGTATTTCTATTTGACCTTTATTATTAATAGTATATATATCAATAGTACCTGTAGTGCCTGTTGCCCCAGTTGCCCCAGTAGTCCCTGTAGTCCCAGTTGCACTAGATATCCCAATATTATATATTTTATAAGGAAAATCATATTCTTCAATATAAATTTCATAAATATTATTGTAATTACCAGATACTATATTTATTGGTTTTCCAAAACTATCTCTCAAATAATAAATACGATTTATAGCAATGTATTCAGCCGTACCTGTATCACCTGGGACGTCTGGATTAGGTTTAACTGCTGCAATAGTCGTGGATCTAGTTCGCACATCAATATTTACAATTTGTTTGCTAACATTTGTTGTAATATTTGCAAGTGTATTTAATTTAGTAGTATTATCTGATATATATTCAATACCTAATTCATTATCATACACAGTATCTATTAAACTAGTTTTAATATTATCATTTATTTTAGTTAATAAATAAAATGTAGTAGAATTAGCTTTAGTTCTATATATTTTCCGTCCAATAATATTTTTATTATCAGAAATAGGTATATTTCCAATTTCTATATATGCAGATGCTGTAATTGTAATAGATATATAATCACTTAAATCAGATTCATCAGTTAATGTATAATAAGAAATTGCATATAAATATGTTCCTAATAATATTGGTTGTGCAGTCTTGAGTGTTAAAGTAAAAAAATTAGCTGGTTTTACAATTAAACTATTATTTAAATAATTAATTACTAATACTTTTAATTTTTTATTGATCATTTTAGAATTTATATTATCAAATGTAATAGAATCATAATATTCTGTTTCAAGTAATACTCTTGATTTTGTTATATTACAAATATTTAATTGATTGTCAGATGTTTTTGATAATAATACATATTTATTTGTTTTAATATACGGTTTTATAATACCTGTTTTATAAAAATTTAATAATGGAACATGTGTTGAATAATAAGCTGTTAATTTTATAGTATCACCATTTGAAAAAGTAGGTATATCATTTAATGTAAATACTAAATAAATACTATTTACATTTAATTCATTCATTTTCATTTCAAAAGTAATTGTATTAAATGATAATGGTATAAAACCTGAAGATAATATTTTTGTTGTTTCTGTTAGTCCGATTATCAAATTTGGTCCAGTTGCGCCGGTTGGTCCTGGAGGCCATATAATTCCTTGAGGCCATGTTGTTCCCGTTGAAACATATTTTTTATAAGATAATACTATAGTTGTTTTATCATCATAAAAATTATCATATCTAATATATAATTTTTTAGTGGTTGAATCAGATATTACATCTAATAAATTATTTCTATTATAATTATCTGTTTTTTCAACAGAATTATAATAAATATAATCATATGTATTTGTTATTTCTAAATGATTAAAATCTTTATTTTGATTAATATTTTTAAAATCAGTTGTGTTTACGTTGGTTGAACCTGTTGCGCCTGTAGCACCTAATGTATATATTTCTACATCATACATATTTTCTTTAAATTTTAAAAAAGCATTATTATCAATACATGCAGTCCCCAACCAACTATTCTTATAAAACATTTTAACCCAAGAGTTTTTTATTTCATCACTTGTTATCATATTACCTGGATTAAATGTAAAATAATATGTTAAATTACGTTTAGGTGAATCTAACAATTTTGGATTTGATTGTATTCTACTGTAATTGTCTATAAATTTTTTATATAATCTATCTACAACTAAATTCCTCCAAAAAATAATAAATGATTTAATGGCACTATTTAATATTGTTAATTTAAATGATATAGTTAATACATCATCTGCTATATTTGCATAAATATTTTCTAAATTAACGGGTGTTAAATTATCCATTTCATTTGTTGATAGTTTACCAGTTAATTTATTTAAATTAGGATATTTAGTAGTTTCATTAATTAAATATGTATTATATAAATCATTATTATAACTTGTTTGAATTGCATCAGTATATTTATAAGGCATGTAATATTCAGCAAAATTTAATTGTCTATTTGGCACTAAATAAAATCTATTCAAATATATTTTTAATTTTATATAAATATCTTTTGGATTTTGAAAATGTAAATCATAAAATAAATTTGAAATATAATCTTCTAATATATAATATCTATTAATTACTTCATCTAAAATAATATTTTTAATATTATTGGTTGCTAATGTTTCATTAATTAAAAAATTTATATTATTTTCCCATTCAGTTTCATAATGAACATTATTAATATTGACAGTTTCATTAATATTATTATTTTCAAATGTATCATACTTTTTCCAAAATGTATATATGGCTTTATTATCAGAGTATAATAATTTATAAATAAATAATATAATTAATGATGTATATTTTAAATAATCCATTTTATAGTCATCAAAGTTTTTAAAATTTTGACTACAATATTTATAAATTATATCAATTTCATAAGTATCACTTGTTGCAACTGCTGTATCAAAATCATTTATATATTCTATATATCTTTCTATTTCTGTTTTATATATAACATTATTCCCCCCATCTAATAATTTACTACTTTGATAAAATGATAAATAATCTGTGTTTTTGTAATAAGAATTACGTTCAAAATAAAGATAATATATTCTATATCTAATTGATTCATATAAATTATTATAATTATTTTTAAGTGTTTGTAATGAATCTAATATTATATCTTCTTTAGATGTCGCAACAATATTAAGCCAATATTGTTCCCAATAATTTGACTCTAATCTTAATAAAGTAATAATAGGAGATATTACATTATCTTCAATTGAATAATAATAAACATTATTACCTAAATCTGTACTATTAATATATTCAGGTAATAATGCATCTATAAATTTGTCCGGATTAATTTGTGTTAATGTTTTTGAAAAATTACCTAATTTAAATAATTGTTCAGGTATAATATACCATTTATTATCAGTTGTGCCAGTATTACCTGTATTTCCAGTATCACCGGTTGTGCCAATATTAAAAACATAACAGTTTTTATTCATATAATTAACACTTAATTCATTGATATTGTATTCAGTATATGTTATTTTTTCAGTTGTGTTTTTTATAATTTCAAAATATGGAATTTCTAATTTAAAATAATTATTATATAATAAATCTCCATTTTTCTCAATTATTTTATTACCACCCTTGCCAAATTCTACAGAACCTAAAAATCTATCAGTTTGACAAATTGAAAATAATGTATGTTGTTTATAAACTGTTTTGAAAAATGTAATTTCTGGATCACCAATAATAGGCGAATCTTGTATTCCGGTTGTAATTAATTGAATTAATCCACCGCCCATTTATTATAATATTAGGTAAAAATAAAAAATAATCTTTAAAACTTTTTAAATAAAAAATATAACATTCTATAATGAATAATTATTATATAAAAGCAGTATTACTTGAAAATTGCTCTTATTCAAAAAAAGCTAGTAATCTATTAAAAGAACACAATATAGAACATATACAAGTTGATGTTAATCCAAATACAAAAGATAATTATAAAACACCATTAATTAATACTTTTCCGCAAATATATTTATGTAAGCATAATGCATTAGGTTCACAATTATTAGGTGGACATGAGGATTTAGCCGGTTTTATAAAAAATTTTAAAAAACCAGATTTAGATAGTAATAAAATAACAGAATTCACAAAACAATATAAATGGTCTAGGCGAGGAACACTTAAATTAATACAAATTATTAATAATATAACTTTATAAAATCTATATTACAATTTTTCCATTTGAAAAAACACCTACTTGCACTGAATCAGAATTATAAACAATACCATTTTCTTTGTGCTCATAATAATAATCATTTCCATTAATAGTTATTTTATTTAATATAGTATCACTAACAGTATCAACACTGTCATTTGTTGTATTTGTTTGAGTTTCAGGCAAATCATTTGTTTTTAAATATTTACGCTGTAATACATTAAAATCTAAATTTTCACCTTTGCAAATATTTAATAATAATTTATAATTTTCTTCTCTAACATTATTTTTATATTCTTTTTTTATCGCAATTATATTTTCTTGTATAATATCGTCTAATGAACACATTACATTTTCATGTAATAATTTCAATCCCTTTAAATTTTTCATATGTATAAAATTATATATATAGTAAATTAAAAAGAAATTATATATTTTTCAATTTTTATAAATCAATTAATTTAGGTTGTTCATAAGAACCTAATAAGGAAAACTGTTTTTTCTTATTACTACTGCTAGTCCTTTGAGATACATTATATTTTCTGTCTAATGAACTAATATTTTTTTCTAATTTTTTAGTGGGATTATAATTAGTATGTGTATGTGTATCAATTATTAAATTATAATTATTTTGTTTATAATTATTTTGTTTATAATTATTTTGTTTATAATTATTTTGTTTATAATTATTTTGTTTATAATTATTTTGTTTATAATTATTTTGTTTAATAGTCTGTGTTTCTAGTTCTAATTTTAATTCTAATTCTAATTCTAATTCTAATTCTAATTCTAATTCTAATTCTTGTTCTAATTCTTTATTCTTATTTTTATTATATGATATACTTGAATTACAACAATCATTAATATTATTGTGAAGCCAATAATCAATACCATTATTATCAAATAAGAATAACATTTATATTATTTAAATATATTATGAATATAATTGAATTTATAATATATTCAATTTTTATTATATTTTGATTTAAGGAAATTTATATATTTTAATATAATGTTTTTAGTAGATAAATATTATAATGATACTAATTATATAATATGTCATCCATCTATTTTAAGAAAACTAGTAGATAGTTTTGATACACAACAACAAACATATCAAAATATATTAAAATTATTAAATAGTAAACAAAAATGTATTAACTTAAAAAAAATATCTCAAAAAGCAAAACCAATATATAAAATAAAATTATCTCAAAACATAAAGCAAAATAGTAAAATAATTCATACAAATCAATACAATGAACCTGGAGAAATAGTTAAAACTTTTTCTTCAGCTAGAATGCTACCTTATCAAACAACACTTGATAAGCTACCTTACACTGCTGTAAAGTACAATGAATATACAAGATATTCCAATTTTCAACACTTAATTGTATATGGACCAGATGGTTGTAGTAAAGATTATTTAATTAATAAATTATTAGAAAAAATTTTTGGGAAAAATAGTGTTGAATTAAAAGATGTTGAATATACTGTATGTGGTTATTCAAATACAAAAACAAAAATTATGATAAAACAATCTAAACATCATATTATAATTGAACCAAATTCAAATGGATTTGATAAATATTTAATTCAAGAAATAATACAGGATTATGCAAAATCAGAATTATTAAATATTTTAAAAAATCGTAAATTATTTAAGGTTGTTATAATTAATAAAATAGATAATTTATCATATTATGCACAAGCATCATTAAGAAGAACAATGGAAATATATTCAAATTCATGTAAATTTATTTTAATATCAGATCAATTATCTAAAATTATTGAACCATTAAGATCGCGATGTTTATTAGTACGTGTTCCATTGCCCTCAAGAGAACAAATATTAGATACACTATTATATATATGTAATAAAGAAAATATTACAATTGATTTTAATAATTTATATACAATTATACAAAATTCTGATAATAAAATGAGTCATGCAATATTATTATTAGAATTATATAATAACAATATTAAATATGGAAATGATTGGGAAATAGTTATAGAATCAATAATAAATAATATAATTAATGCTACTATTGATAATAGTAAAAAATTATATAAAATTATAAAAATAATAAGAGAACAGTTTTATATATTATTTATAACAAATATATCAACACAACTTATTTTAAGAAAAATAATGTTAAAATTAATTAGTAAAACAAATAATCTTCAATTAAAATATAATATTATTAATATAACATCTATTTTTGAACAGAGATTAAGTCAAGGAACACGACATAATATTCATAGCGAGGCTTATATAATAAGATTAATATATTTATTTACAAATTATCATAAAAATAATATGAATAATATATCTGATTATAATGATGTTCTTGAAATATAAATATAAAAATTCTAATATATATATATTAATAAATAATGGAACAAAAAAAATATAATTTAGAAAATAAAATAAATATAATATATGATTTTGTATATAATTTAAACACAACTGATTGTTTTTCATTTGAAAAAATTATAATAGAAAATATATCAATTGATGATATTAAAATACCTTTGATTAATAATAAGGATAGTAAACAAGATATAGAAATATATAATAATTATAAAATAGATATATTAAATACACGTTTTAAAATTATATCATTTAATAATGATACAAAACAAATTATATTAAAAAGATATGGAAATGATTTTTCTACAAGTATTAAAATTTCTTTTTATAAATATAATGATACTAAAATAAATAGTTTAGATACAGAAATTAATAATGATTCTTTATTATCATATTTATTAAGTCAATTAGTTTTGAATAAACAAACAACTCATATATTATTACCAATTTTAAATATTGATATGTTATTTACAGATTTTGAATATATATTAAAAAATGATGATTGTTATGATAAAATAAAAATTGCAATAAATAATAATGAAATAAGTAATATTTGTTGTTTACAATTACGAGAACAATTTTTTAAAATTATGATTTTAGAAGATTATTTAAGTAAAAATAAATGTTCACATAAAGGTTTAATATTTCAAGTTATACATACACTTGCAGTATTACAAACTGCATATCCAGGATTTAGACATAATAATTTACTTCTTAAGAATATAGTAATATATTTAAAAAAAAAAAATAATCAATATAATATATATAATAATTTTAATAAAAAATCTAATGAAAAATTTTATATACCTAATATAGGATTTGATATTAAAATAACTAATTTTGAAAATACAACTATACCTAATACATATGGTTCATTGTACCGCAAAGCTGGTATAGGTTTATTTAATATAAATAATCCAAATATTAAATTTGCAGATCAACCAAATCCATATTATGATATTTATATATTTTTGAATGATTTTATACATATTATAAAAACAGAATTAGAAGATGAAGCAAAATGTAATAGAGAAACAATAGAATTTCTTAATAAAATTATTCCACCTCATTTAAGATATGATAAAACAAATACATCTACTGATTCTACAAAAGAAAGTATTAAAATAGTTAATAATAAATTTAATAAAAATTATAATATAATATCACCTATAGATTTATTAAACGATACATATTTTGATGAATTTAAAAAAGTTCCTGATCAAGTGGTTGGTGATACACGTATAATATCACATAATTATTTTACAGGAATGTATCAATATAAAACAGTTTTACATTCTGATAATTATTCAGTATTAGGCCATCAAGATAATTTAATATCTAATTATAATATAATGACACCAAAAACCAAACACACAGATTCAAATATGACAGATACGCGTACTATTCATACAGAAACACATGATATAGTTAAATTACGTAGATTAAATACTATGTCTGGTGGAAATGCCCACAAATATAATGAACCTTATCAAGCAAAGCTTGATAAGCTAGATTTATCATCGCAGATGATAAATAAACCTGGAGAAAAAGTCAAAACTTTTTCTTCAGCTAGATTAGGAGACACTCGAAGAGTGTATCCCAATGAACATTCTATAAAAACACAATATAATATGTCGGGAGGAGAACCCATATTACAATCATCCTCAAATATGATTCAATCTGTAAATTATAAAAAAGAAAAATATACACCATATTCGTCAAATGATGAAAAACGCATACGGAAAAGTAGAAATGATGAGGAACAGACTAAAGAACCTCCAGTTATTTTAGAACAAAAACTATATGATACATCGCGAAAGTCAACATCTTCAAAAACACAAATGCCACCTGCATATATACCATTACATGATGTTGAAGGTATACCTCATAATTTATTACCTTATACAAAAATGATAAGTCAACCGCCTCTTCAAAAAGTATATAATATTAGTTTAAGTAGTCCATTAGTAAATCATACAACTATTAGTAACGTGTATGAAGATACATTACCAGGTGAAATAAATGCACTTACATCAACAACAGTTAGTGATAGATGTCAAATAATCACATTTTTACGTAATTCATTATTACATAAACATGATGGAGAAACAATGAATATAACTGGAGGAAATAATTCATTATTATCTTATATTAAATTATTGAATGTAAATCCATATACAAAATACCAATATCAATATACTAATTTACCAAATGACTTTTTATTATATAGTGCTGCATATCCTGTCAGATTTGATACAAAAAGTCGTACAATTAAATTATCTAAAAATGCAATGGGTATAAATATTCGTATATATATGATGAGTGTGGGTGATTTATTATTAGATACACTCGATAATAATATAACACGTCATAATTTTGATATGTGGAGAGAACTTGATTATTATCAATGGGCAAAACAAATAATTAATAAAGCAGTTTCACCAAATTTTATTACACCAATTTTATATAAAATAGATGACGAATCACATATTAATTGGGAAAAATTAAAAGAATTAAAACAAAAAAATGGAGGAGAAGTTATGACATCTACAGGTAATCAGGTACTAAATAGTCAACATAAAGTAGTTGAAAAAACTAGTTATTTACCATCATTACAGTCTATGTATTCATATAATAAAAATAAAGATTATAATTTAGATATTACTAAAATTGCAACAAATGGTTATCTTGATATAACGCAAAATTCAGGGCAATCATTGATATTATTAACAGAAGCACCTACTACTAGTTTTAAAGAATGGTTTACACCGCAATATGAATCATATGGTTCAATTAAAAAAATGACTTCAACCGGACATCATTCAGATAAAGTTTGGAGATCTGTATTATTTCAACTTGTATATGCAATGTCTGTATTACAAAAAAGTAAAATATATATTACACACTTAAGTTTAAATAATATTTATATTAAAGATGTTAATATAAATCAAAATAGTATTGGTTCATGGATTTATAAAGTAGATGGTATAGATTATTATATACCAAATTATGGATTTGTATTATTAATAGATACTACATTTGCAGACGTAAACCCTGCAAATATGCCAATTGAAATAAGTGCAACATCTCCTATAGTGCAACCTGTAACTTCTGATTTAATTCCTATTATATCAGCAGCATTTAAAGCTGGAGCAGAAGCACAAAAAAACAAAAATATTAATATAGTTACACATATTGCTAATGCTGCATTTAATGCCGCAAATCCGGGTGCATCTGTTGGAACAACCGGGACAACCGGATCAACAGTAGCAATAGTAGATCCAACCAAAGATTTAAAATATTATAAAATATATGGTGAATTATATAAAGATAAAACATCATTGGCTATATGCACTCCATATGTAATTGAAACACTTATATTTAATCAATTTAAAGATATTATGAATACTAATACTTTTAATAATGACAAAACAATACAACCGAATATAACAACTCTTATAAATAATATTAGTAATGATGCAAATCCTAATATAGACTCATTTATACTAAGCCACTTTAGTGAATATTTACATAATAGAGTAGGCACCCCATTACTTAAATCTGAAAGAGAAAATATACCTTTATTTTCTAATTTTAATTTTAAAAAAGGTGCATTAATTATTTGGCAATTTAGAGATGATGAATTTCAGTGGGTTATTTATCTGAAGAATAATGGTGGAACTTTTCATCATACAATAATAACAGATAATAGAGGAACTCGAACAACTGTTCATCAAAATAGTTTATTTATTTATCCGCCTAGTGAACCAATATTACCTTCATCGACAGCTACAATGAAATATGATGAAACACATATATTTGAAACTTATAATTTAGATAATATTAAATAATATTAAAAATATTTTTCTTTATTAAGTTAATGATACTTAATAAAAAAAAATTTGATTTTCACGATTTACCAGTTGCATATTTAAATGATAATAATCAGGCAAATAAATTAAGACGAGAAATAATAAAAAACCAAGTAAGAATTAATGAATGTGAACAAGGCGACCTTGAGAATACATTTTTCTCTGATGAAAATATTGCATTAATTAATAAACAACTTATATTAGCTGTGTTTAAAAAAACAAATGGTAGTTATAAAATATCTAATCAAACAACTGAAAGTCTTACTATTGTAATGAGATATGTATTTTTAGAACACGGTAGACATTTACCTTATAATATATTAGAACAAATCAGAGAATTAAATTTAAGAGTTGTAAATGAAGTTGTGCCAATTATAATAACTCAAATTACACAGAGGACAGAGTATTTAAAAATAATTGCAGAACCAAGAAATGTTTTACCATTGCCTATAAATGTCCACGGCGGAACACGACAGAATTTACCATCAGTAACAACAACATATGAGACTGATTAATATTAGTAAGGCCCGGCATATGGAAGATTTCCTTTAGTTACATCATCTACTAGCATATACATTAATACAATACAATTCTCTGTTAAGGTCTTAATTGCTACCTCTGAACTAACATCATTTATTGCATGATAATCAACAGTTAAGTTAGTATTGCGAGGACTGTATAAAAATAGTTTATCAGCCGCATTTGGAATTTGTTGTCTTAAAATGGCAGATGAACCAGTAACATGGTGAGTATCTTTTAGTGTAGTAAAATCTGCGACAATCCCAGATACAAGTTCATACGTGTCATTTGTGTTATTAACGTGTATCTGATTTTTAATTCCTACAGGACTTAAATGAATATTCTCAAAACCGGCAACAGATGTTGGTAACCGGTCCAAACTATATGGTAACATATCAGAATATCTAATAACATTAACACGTCGATCAATAAAAAAGAATAATACATCTTTTGAATAAATAACACTTGTTTCACGCGTAGAAACAAACCCATTTTCTAAAAAGAGCTGAGATTGTTTGAGCCCTTTCTTTTCAAGATCATATGGTTCATCATTTATTTCTAATCTAATATTAATCATAGGGACTGTTGTAACCAGTGGTCTTATAAACTGTTGGTAAGGATTAACAATAACATTTTGCATTTTTTGTGCACTTGTAGTAACAAGTGTTGGACGGAATGAAAATGTTGCCAATAATCGTTTGAGAATTGTCCCATCATAACGTCCATATATTAAATCGGGAGTATCATATTTATTAGCTCTGCATATATCAATTGAACTAATAAAATCACGGAAACCCGCAGTAAAGTATTGTCCATTTCGTAAATTAAGCACTGAATTCCATAATTGATTTTGAACTAATGCACGATTTAATAAATCCTGCATAGATGAGTGAGAATCACATACTACATCGTTATGATCATTTGTTAATGCATAAAATAATTCATAATCAGGCCTATTAGTTAATCGTTCATTATTATAACGCGCTTTAACAATACCAGCAATATTAGAATATAAGAAATGATCCTCTAATTGTTTAATGTGTGGAATAAACATTGCAACAATTACTGGATGAATTGCATCTGTTCGTTTATGGCCTAATTTTGACTCATATGTACCACTCATTGCTTCACTGTCAAACGCTTTATATTGCATAGACTGAATAATTACCTGTGAATGTAGTGGTTTAGATGCAGCATGTAATTTTAGTATTTCTTGTAAATATTTAAAATCTGCATCATTAAATTTCTGATCACCTTCTAGAAAATCATTAGTTAAAGAACCTAATGCTTTTGTCATATTATTTCTAGGTATCATTATTTCAGGAGACTTTATTCCAATAAGATCTTGTTCATAAATCCGCTGGAATTCAGCAAACTCTTCATTTGTTAACCCATGTTTCACTTTATATAAACGGGCCTTTTCTAATAATATATGATATGGGTAATTTGAATTAGCATATTTTTCACGTATTAAATACGCAAATTTTTTTGCTTTCTTTACAATGTGATGATGTTTTTCATTATATGCCTCAAATATTTTATCTACTACACCTGAATCGCCATATTTTTGTAATAATTTTGTAAATGTATCGCGAGAGGGTGTTATATTTTTATAAAATAAATTCTGAACTTCTTGTTCAATATTACCAGTATTACTAGATGATTTACGTTCTGAGCGATTACGATTTTCCATACTTTATATATATATAATTAGAAATTTTTTTTTATAATTAATTTTTAAACTTTTTTAAATTGATTATATTATAAAGTTTAAATTTTATATTGATTTAATGAATAATTTATCTAAAAATATAAAAAATAATGATTTATGGATAAATAAATATAAACCCCATACTGAAGAACAAATTATTGGGAATAAACAACAAATTAATAATTTTAAAAATTGGTTATTAAATCTGGGAATACCTTTGGAGAGTGATAGTTATAATTCTAATAAATCTAATTATGGAATCATTATTTCTGGTAATCAAGGTCTTGGTAAAACTCTAACTGTTTCATTAATATTAGATAATCTTGGATATATTCCTAGAATTATAAATCCTAATCAAATTAAAGACCACCGAATATATGACGATTTTAATGATTATTATAATTTTACAAATTCTATTTATTCTAAAATACAATTCAGTGCTAATAAAAATAAAAAAATAGCATTAATATTTGATGAGACTGAAAATATTACATTAACAAGTGAAAAAAAATATATTTTAGATATTTATAAAGAAAATAATAAATTAAAAAGTTTTCCTCTTATTTTTATATCAAATAATCAGCATTCCAAATTATTAAATGATTTAAAAAAAGCATGTAATGAAATTGTTTTTACTCATCCTACTACAGATGAACTAATAACATTTATTAAATATATTTGCACTAATGAAAAACTATATTTTGAATCAGATACTTATATAAAAAAATTAATTAATTTTGCACAAAATGATATTAGACGCCTTATTAATTTATTACAAGAATTATCATTTCATATTAAAAATAATGTAATTACTGAAAAAAATATAGATGAATTTATTAATAAATCTAGAGAAAAAAATATTGATATTGGATTATTTGATTCAACAGAACGTATTTTAAATAATTGTTTGGATTATGAGACAACTATTAAGTTATATGAATCAGAAAAAGTATTATTACCATTAATGATACATGAAAATTATTTAAAAAAAATATTATGCAAAACAAAAGATTCATGGGATAATATTATTTTTAATATTATTAAAGTATCTGATTCTATTTCAAGAGGTGATAATATTGAAACAAGTATTTATACTGACCAAAATTGGTATTTACAAAATATACACGGATTTTATACATGTATAAATACTTCTTTTTGGATTAATAAAACAAATACTCCTTATAAAATTACACATAAAGATATTAAATTTAGTAGCGATCTTAATAAAACATCTTTAAAAAATATAAATAGAAAAAATATTAATAATTTATCAAAAATTATTAATAATAAATCTAATCAAGAAATTTTGTTAATTAATAAAATTTGTAATCATTTAATACAAACCAAAAATGAAAATAAATTAATTACTATTTTAAATGGATATAATAAAGATATTACCATAAAAGAAATTGAATTATGTTTAAAAATTGATAAAACAATTGATTTTACTGTATTAACATCCAAAGATAAAAAAAGAATTACTAAACAACTTAAAAATACTGATTAATATTATATATATTTTTCATTAATTTTAGATATAGTTATAAATTGTATATTTGTATCAATCATTGGTGTAAAACACCATATATCATCTGATAAATATAAAATTAAATCAATTATCCATTCTAATTGTTGGTTATTATCTATATAAACAGTATCTTGCGTTAATAGTTGATAATAAAAATTAATTTTATCAGAATTATTATTTTCAAATAAATGATTAAATTTTTTTAGTTTACTTATATATTTTATTTGCGATACACTAACGCCTGGTATTGATGATGCCCATATCCATAATTTAGTAGTAGTTTGATAAATTCCAAAAAAATGATAGTCCCCTATTAATAATAATTTTTTATTATCTAAAATTTTTATTTGCGTTTTAGTATCTTTCCTATTCTTATTAAAATCAATAGTAAATTTTTTTTTAGGATCTAATAATTTTTGTATTTCTTTACTTTTAGTTTCTTTATTTTTAATTATTTTATTTATTATTGACATTATATATTATTTAGAAAAAATAATATATAATATCTATAATAATATATATATAATGGTTTTTGAATTAAATAATAATTTACTTTTATTTATAGTATTTGGTATTATTGTTTTATGGGTATTCACTAATAAAAATGTTAAAGAAAATTTAGCAGACTTTACAAGTGAAAGCAGTAATAAAATAGACCAAAATATGTGTTCTAAACAATGTTGTAAATTTGCTCAATGGCCTCTTCCTGAAGAATTATATGAACGCACTATTCCCGAAGAACAATTAAGTAATTATATTGGATCAAACCTTTTCTGTTCAGGAGGTGATAAAAGCGGATGCTTATGTATTACACAAGACGAGTCATCCTACTTATCTCAACGTGGCGGGAACTCATTAAATAATACTTGTAATTTATAAAAATGATTTAACATATATTATATTATAAAAATTATCTATCTGATTATAATATATGTTAAATTTTTTAGTTGAAACAAAAAATGAATACACTATTCATCTTGTTAATATTTTAACACCATTAATATTTGAAGGTATTCAATCAATTTATATTGAGGCACTTAATATATCAAATGCCGATAATGTTCTTAAAATATTTCAGTCATTTTTAAAAAGAATACCAAAATGGAATAATGAATTAATTAATAAAGAAGCATCTCGTATTACTAATTCAACCCAAAGTTATGGATGGTTAAATGATTTAGTTAAAGCAACTATTAAAGCAAATTTAGTTATATTAATATATAATCCCACAGTTAAAACACAAACAAAAATAGATCATTCATTTTATCAAAATATTAATATAACTGATTTTATTCATAAAGTGTATTGTGAATGCGCAAGAGAATTATGGAATAATCCAGATTTATTATTTCATAATTATCCACCATTAGAAATTAAACGCAATCAAAGACAATGTTTATCAATTATTAAAGATTGTATACGTGAAGCAATTAGAAAATTAATTCCAGTAAGACATATATTAAAAATTTATTTAGGTGAAGATATTGATTTTAATAATGTAAATGATGAGTTTGAAAAAGTATTAACAGATGCAGAAGAAAAAAATTTACCTAAAATGATAAAAAAAGATTTAGAAGATAAACAACTTGCATTAAGTTATCATGGCACTGAATTAAATGAAAATTATAATAAAGATAAACAAACAACCGATCCTGAACAAACTATTAGAACTAAAATTTTTAATATACTTGACAAACCAGAAATACATAAAACACAAGACAATCATAAATTAGACACTTCTGATACATATGTAAATGAGAAATTAGATTCCAATTCTGATTCAGTAGATATATTTAAATCATTAAATAAGCTTGATAATAAAGAACAATCAATTACAGTAGATGATAAAATTAAACAAGTATTATATAATAAAAATAAAGATCAAAATACAGGATCTAATAATAAAAAATATTTAGATTTTAAAGAACCTACTAATGAGTCAGACTTACATACTAGTTTAAATTATACTCAAGAAGATACAAATAAATATCAAGAAATCTTTTCCAATTTTAATATGGTTCAAAACAATAAAACAGATGCATTAGATAAGCCAGATGATAAAAAGTTTTTTAATAAATATATGCAATTTTAAATATTATTCAACAATCACTTTACTTTTATCTGATGAAGAATTCATTTTATAAATTTTAATAGATGGCGATATCATATCTAAAATTGCAAATACGATAGATGATGTTATACCAATCATTATTATTTCTTTTTGTTGTATTTTAGTATCTGGTATATATTTTATTGCAATTATAATAATTAAACTCATTAATATATATTTAATTAATCTTTGTGTATGAGATAAATGACATTGTTTTATATATGACATATTATAATAAATTAGATATTTATGTTTAAAAATTGTTATATTATATTTTTTTCTTTATTATTTTAATGAAATTAATTATAAAACAATTAGGAATAATTATAGGAGTATTTAGTATCACTTTATGGATTCAACAAATGGATGATAAAAAATATAATAAAACAAGAGTTGATTTTTTTGATAAATATAAATTTCCACTATTAATAAGCGCAATTATTGGATTACTTATTAATATTCCTGAACTAATTATGAAAACTAATACTAATAATGAAATATCTCTATCATTTATTAATAGTATTAAACCAAATGCTGAAATAGGTAGTCCTACAAGACAAACATTAGATACTGCACCATTTGAAAAACTAAGACATACTTACGGGAATGTAAATAAATCTTTTGGTGAACAACAAATATATACTAATTTACCTGACTTTTAATCAGATTAATATTTGTAAATATAAAAATGTATTATAAAAAAATGTTAGTAATAGTAATATGACTGTTAAAGAAGTTAGTTTTGGTGCAACTAGATTACCCATAAAACAATTTAAAATTAATGAAATGGTTGATCATTGCACTATTGCAATGATTGCCAAACGCGCTACAGGAAAGTCATTTTTAACTCGTGAAATTATGTTTCAAAAAAGACATAGTATAGCAGCAGGAATTGCAATTAGTAGAACTGAAACACTAAATTCATTTTATTCCGAATTTATACCTGATAGTTATATCTATCCAGAATATAATAGTGATATATTAACACGTATATATGAAAGACAAGCACTTATTAATGAAGATAATAAAATTAGAATCAAAAATAATAAAAAACCAAAGGATGATTCTTTAATGTTAATAATGGATGACTGTATGAGTTCAAAAGGAACATGGTTAAAAGACCCAAATATTTTAGAATTATTTTTTAATGGACGTCATCATCATTTATCATTTATATTAACTATGCAATATTCTGTTGGTATTCCTCCTGAAATGAGATCTAATTTTGATTATGTTTTTTTATTAGCTGAAGATACAATATCTAATCGTAAAAGATTATATGACCACTATGCAGGAATGTTTCCTTCATTTGATATTTTTCAACAAGTATTTACTGATATTACTGATAATTATGGTATTATGGTTATCGATAATAGAGTACATTCAAAAAATTTAACAGATAAAGTATTTTGGTATAAAGCTAAAAAAGTCCCCACATTTAAAATTGGATGTAATAAATTTCATAGATTTCATAAAAAAGCATATGATGATGAATGGAATAAAAAATTAGAAGTATTTAATCCAATAGATTTAGTTAATAAAAATAGAAGTGCTATCCGTATAAAAGTTGATAAAATTAAATAATAATTATTATTTTATAATTAAAAATAATAATTATTTTATTAGATATAATTATTTCTCATTTGTTAAGGGTTTAAATGACTTAATTTGATTATTTAAATTATCAATTTGTTCATCTAATTCTGTCTTACGGTCTTCCATTGTTTTAATCTGTTCTGCTAATGCTTTCATACTCTGTTCAATAGATAATACTTCATCCTTATTATCTTCCAATTGCGCCTTATCTAAATCCTTTTCCAAATCAGACAAAGTATCTTTTCGTGATTGTAAATTATCTAAAATTGTTGTTCGAACCATTTCCTGTTTACGTTGCTCATGATAAATCTTAGCTTTTTCCTGATTTTCCATATATGTCTTCATCATATTATTTAATTCATCATTTGCATATTGTGAATCCTTAACCGCCTCAGAATCTGGATTTGGATCAAATGGCAACCATTTACCCATTTCACCAACAAATACATTAAAATATGGGTCGATAGATTGCACTGTCTTTGCATGTTCGCACGCAGCTTCATATGTTTCAAATGCACCTCTAATTTTAATACCAGATAATGTAGTTTTAACATCCGTATCCTCTGCACCAAGTTTATTAGTTAAAAAACTCATACAAATATATTTTTGACCAGATGGTAAAAATGCATCTTCTGTTAAATAGTCTGATTTTGACATTTTATTATTTTAATAATAAAATTTTTCTTTATAACAATTTATTTAACAGTTTTAACATAAATTTTATCTGTTACATCTTTTTCATCAAACTCATTATAACCAAAACCAATTGATGGATTTAAAAACATTTTTTTATATACTTTACTTGGTTTAATATCATATATTGTATCATTATTTATTGGTTTATTATAACGGTTTTGTTGTTGTAATAATATTTCATTAGTTGTTTGATAATTATTAGAAGTTGCTTTAGTTAAATAGATACTCATAAATATAATACCACTAAATAATAGTATTATTGAAATATTATTTACAATATATATCATTAATTAAATTAAATTAGGTTTTATTTTTTATATTATTTAAATGAACTAATATATTCCCATTTAAGATATTTACATATTTTTTCCCATATTTGGTCATTCTCCATAATTTTATCAGGATCTTTATGTAATGGAAAACATTCATATAAATGGTCTAACTCTAATAATTCACAAAACTTATGAAGCACATATGAATATGATAAAAAGTTTTTTCTTTTTGATGATTTAAACATTTCCCATGGTTCCTGTGTTTTATAAAACATTGATATAAATAATTTTTCCATATCACGTGTTATTTTAGGTGGTGGTAAATTATTTAATTTATTTATAATATAAGTAACATGTTCATAAAAATTATTATAATTTAATTTTTTTAATATTATTTTCATTTTCTTTTTATTTAAAATAGATAAATCTGTTATTCTATTTTTATTTAACTCTTTAACAATATCTATAAATAATTGTTCAGGTATATCAGGACTTTGTTTTGCTTGAAATTGATTAAGCCACTCTCTAAAATGATTTAATCGTTTATAAGGACTATAATCTTTAATTTGCCTATCTTCATCTAATATTATCATTTCACTATCGCCACAACAAGGACAAATATAAGCACTTTCTGACATATCTAAAATTTTTTCAATATTACATTCAATACAATATTTTATTCTATTTGAACCATTATCTTTAACAATTCTAATTCCATCTATTCTTTGACAATATTTTTCAAATAAATTTGCTTTGTTTGCTATTTTTATTTCATTATTTATTATTTGTTTATCTTTTTTATTACATAAAAATTCTAATATATTTTTTGACTCTTTTACAACTGGTTCTACTTTATCTCTCATTTCATAGTAATCTGAAATTAAATCACCCGCATTATCATAATAATCCATTTCATCTATATTTATTTCATTGTATTTTATTTCTAAATTAGTTTTTTCACTTAATAATAATGCTCGAGTTTTAATATCATTATGTGTAATACTTGATGAACCTGAAGAAACTTTTTGAGTTTCTTCAGCTAGATTAGAAAAAACTCTTTGAGTTTTTCCTAATGAACCTCCACAAGCGTTGCGTGTGGAGCTACCTTGCACTGCTTTGCAGTGCAATGAACCTTCTAGTTTTGAATCTTTAGATTCAAAATCTAGAATGCTACTTATCAATTTGCCTTTAGGCAAAATTGATAATGAACCTGGAGAAACTTTTTGAGTTTCTTCAGCTAGATTAAAAAAAACTCTTTGAGTTTTTCCTAATGAACCTCCACAAGCGTTGCTTGAGGAGCTACCTTGCACTGCTTTGCTGTGCAATGAACCATTATTAACACTTTCACTAATTGTAAAAGCATCACGTCTATCATCAATTTTTTTAATTTCAGCATTAATATTATTTATTTGTTCTAATAGTTTTTCTTTTTCATATTTATTATTATTAAAATATTTAACCATTTGTCTATGCTTATTATCTAATGTATTTGTTTCTTTTATAGAAATTTGTTTGTTTTTTTTATATTTTGACAGACTTTCTTGTCCTTTAATATCTAACATTTCTATATTATATGTTAAAAATAAAAAAAGACTTTAAATCCATATAATTTTTATAAAAATTAAATATTTTTATATTAAATAAATATCTAATGCTCTTAAAGCAGAAGACCATCAACCTACAGACACTTGTAATTTCTCTCGTATTGATAATGCTACACTTAATGTTTCCAGTAATAAAACTATACCATCTGAAACAATCTTAAATATCTATACTCAAAATTATAATGTTTTACAAGTTATGAGCAGTATGGCTGGCACGGCATATAGTAATTAAAAGAATATTTTTATATTATAATACATATAAATATATTATAATATAATGTCAGATGATGTTGTAATTGCAATCCTCGCAAAAAATAAAGAATATTGCTTACAATTTTATTTAAATTGTATATATAATCTTGATTTTGACAAAAAAAAAATACATTTATATATAAGAACAAATGATAATACAGATAATACTATAAATATTTTAAAAACATTTATTGAAAAATATAAAGATGAATATAAATCAGTATATTATGATGATACTAGTGTTAATCCAGAATTGAGTAAATATGATGAACATGAATGGAATCATGTGCGTTTTAAAATATTAGGTAATATTCGTCAAAAATCTATAGATTATGCAATTAAATTAGGCTGTCATTATTTTGTAATAGATTGTGATAATTTTATTACAAAAGATACTTTAACTGATTTATTTCAAGATAAAGATAAAGGGATAATTGCGCCTTTACTTGTGTCAAAAACAGCATATGCAAATTATCATTATGATACAACAGAAAATGGTTATTATAAAGAGCATCCAGATTATCATAAAGTATTACATAGAATAATGAATGGTTTAATAAAAGTAAATGTGGTTCATTGCACTTATTTTATAGACAATCAATATTTAAAATATGTTAATTATGATGATAATAGTTATAGATATGAATATGTTATATTTTCTGAAAAAATGAGAGAAGCTAATATACCTCAATATATTAATAATACTAAATTTTATGGATTTTTAGTGTTGTGTACTCGTGATGAATATTTAACGCATATTGAACATTTTAAAAATTATTTAACAATTGAAAATAATAATATAGTATTTAAAAATATATAAATTTTTTCATAATTTATAAAAATATATAAATTTTTTATTTATAATATAAAAAATCTATAAAAATTAATTATAAAAAGTTAATTTAAACTCTAAAATTGTATTTATTTAATAAACTTATTTTTTATTAAATAAAATATATTTAAAAATTTTCTAATTATATATATATATATAAATGGGTGGTGGCTTAATGCAACTCGTCGCCTATGGCGCTCAAGATGTTTACCTTTCTGGCAATCCGCAAATTACATTTTTTAAAGTAGTTTACCGTCGTCATACTA
>Ga0114969_10000108_pt1 | contig 65915 bp, 70 predicted proteins | sample M_130807_MF_Meta_FD_87316 | JGI IMG/M metagenome (GOLD analysis project Ga0114969, IMG submission 87316) | Freshwater microbial communities from Lake Montjoie, Canada to study carbon cycling - M_130807_MF_MetaG | ecosystem: Environmental > Aquatic > Freshwater > Lake | place: Lake Montjoie... | reverse complement strand
TCGACGTTGGTCTGGCCAACTGGAGCCAGAGTAGCGAACGAGAACCACTGCGGCTGTCCACTGAGGAACGAACCGGCCTTGTAGTTGCCATTTACTTGATCAGTCATTTTTTCTCTCCTAAGAGTTAATGCAAAACTGCTTTGCTAAGATTATTTATACCAACAGCGCATTCACTTGCGCTTACGGGGCTTTTTGCGCGGCTTAGGTTCTTCCACTGGTATGTATCCAAATAAACTGGGTCTGTGATTCACAGCACCCATGGGATTGGCCACACTTGCTATGCTACCAGCTGAGGTAGATCCACCGCTTGCGCTTTCTATTATGTCAACAAACTTGTCGTTCTCTGGGGCTATGTCTCTGATTTTCATACTCGTGCTTTCTTTAATAGATGATCTGCTGCTGCTATACCCGCAGCTATGGCTAGGCCCTTGATGAATCCAAACCCACCAGACTTCTTATTAGCTGCAACTGCAGTAACCCCACAGTCCTTACCAGTCTCTGGATCACACACGTCTGTCAATTCATAGTTGTTTACGCTAGCAACATGTTGTAGCTGCTGTATGATGTCACCTTGCTGTGCTTTGTATCGTAACGCTTGCAGCAGTCGAGTCACTGTTAGTTTCTTTTGTTCGCTGTCTAGGTGTCCAGTGTTCCATTCGCTGGCCAATCGCCTCACACTGCGATAATTGCTGTTGGTGATATGCAACTGTTGCTCAAGCAACATCAGCAACCGCTTGGCCACAGTACCGTCGTAATGCGCCTGCGACATCTGTGTCAGCAGTTGCTTTGCAGTTGATCCATTAAAATGCACTTCATTCCAAAACAGTTCGTTAGCATCTGGGTGGTTGAGCTGCTGTGCAGTGGGGCTATCGTGGTCGCGCAGCACATTGAGAAACTGATACAGATCGGTGTTCTGTGGATCAGTGTGTTCAAATCCAGCATGTCGCATGGTCTGCTTGGCATATTGACGTGCAAATGGTGCAGTTTCATATTCACTGCGCATTATATGAAGTGCTACCATGTACAAGAATGCTAGCTCTGACATGTCTTTAGCATTGAAATTGCTAGGTCTTTTAGCCCGCAATAGCTTGTTTTCTTCTAATGAATTGATCAGAGACATCTTCATGCAACCGGATCTTTCTTCATGAAGTGCGGTCTGTTTACTAACTTGATCTTGCCACTAGGCGTGTCGGCCACGTAACCTTCGTGTCCAGGTACATCTCTGAGTTCAGCTTTAACTGTATTACCCACTTGAGTATCAACGCTGCGGCGCAGTATGTCCTTGAGCTTGGTCAATTGATCTGCTACCATCCACGCAGCGCCATATCCCTTGGGATTCTCATTAATCCAGGTTAGCACGTTCTCACGCTTGCGATCACTCAACCCGCTGCTGTCGCTCTTTATCCAGTCTATGAAACCATTGGTTGCATCGCCAAGACCTTGCGTGCCAGAGTAGGCCCTGCTGTTCACATACTTTTTCATCAGTTCTGGTAGATTGGTCAGCTGCCTAGTGCTGAGATTGCTTGAATTGAGGAAACGGTCTATGCTGGCAGCATTGCTATCAATGAATTTTCTAACTGTATCAGTCATAGCAGCGGGTAATGGCATTTGCTCGAGATCAGTTATCTCCGGGCCCATTATTACCAAACCGGGAACTTCAGACAGCCCACTACTGGAAATATCTCCTATAGCACGCGGTTCTTCATCTTCCTTGCTATCAAATCTGCTGTGCACCACTATACCTGCACGGCTCTTGCCTATGCGCTTGCCTACTGGACTATCAACTGGTATGCGGTAAGTGACTTTGTTTGGCTTGAACACATAATGACCATCTACCACAGGCGGTGTAGCAGTCCACAGCACATCACCTTGTAGGTATTCGTGTTTGTTAGCGGGTACTGCACGCTCTAGCATGTTGTATAGCCCTGCTATGCTGCTGGCATAGTCTTGCCTGCCAGGATCATTGGGCTTGCGCATGAACAGCATACTGTCAAGATCACTAGCACTGCGAGGCATGCCGCCCGGCTTCTTGCTGCGAAAGCCAGTGTTGTCTGTGAGAGTAAAACCTTCTGCATCACGCCCAAACACTAGTGCAGGACTACCATCCCACTTAATAGTTACGGTGTGCGGTTGCTCAGCAGCGTGTATGATAGCACTGAGGGCACGCTTTGCCCCAGACGACCCTTCATCAAACACTAGGTCTTCTGGATGATCGATTCGTGCTTTGGCTTCTGTTATGAACCAGCGCTGAGGTATGATGATGTCACTGTGTCTCACTGCTTGCGCCTTTGCTCTGCAACCTGCCTGGCAGGTGCTGCTACTGGTGCTGCCATGGGTGTAACTGCAGGTTTGGCAGGCGCTGCCGGTGCAGCTGGAGCAGCTGGAGTAGCTGCTGGTTGAGCAGGGGTAATTGGCTTCTTAGCACTAACAATACCGGCAATGAGTTTTAGATCTTGCATTATAGCAACGCGAGCATTTGGTTTTTGCTTAGCAACTGCTAATGCAATCTGCTGTATGATGTTTGGATGAGCCGAACGTATAGCTTCTGTGATATTCTGCGCCTTGAGGATATCTATAACTTGTCTTGCTTGTGCTGGTTTCAGTTTAGCTATCTCGCTACGTATTCCCTGTGCAGAACTAAGAATCTGTTGACGCTCTTGCCATATAATCTCTCGTAGATATGCTTCGGCAGCAGCTTTGCCTTCTTTGCGTAGCTTGGCGTTAACTTCTTTATCTAGTGCGACATCGCCGGTCTTAATAGCAGGCGCTTGTGTCTGCGCTGCAGTAGGTGCTGTTGTGCTAGGTGCTGTTGTGCTAGGTGCTGTTGTGCTAGGTGCTGCCGGTGCTGTTGTGTTAGGTGCTGTTGTGCTAGTTGCTGCCGGTGCTTGTGATTTGGCTTGACTTGTAGTTCTAGCATCTTTTGCAGCTATAGCAGGCAGCGGAATCCCCCATTTGTCAAACATAGACTTAATCTGGTCATAGCTATATCCGGCTTTCTTCTGTGCTAGATATAAACCTTCGTCAGTAAGAGTGGGTTCAGCTTCTAGCAATACCTGCAATGCATAGTTTATCGCAACAGATTCTACAACATTTTTTAACAACATAGATGAATCTTGCTCATTGCCCGTCATTTTGCCCATTTGGGCAGCACCGGCAATATCGCGATCAAAGCCTATGGCAGCATTTGGATTTTCGAGACCAACAAACGCTTTCTCAATCTCAGCTGTTCCACCTGTAAATGTTCCGTTGCTATTGTTACCTACAGCCTTATTAATCAGCCCCACAAGTTCATCTTTGTCACTCTGTTGCCAACTGGGATCTGTGTTGGCATCGTGTTTTATCAAATCGTTAATAGCTGCATTGAAACTATTATGATCGGTTATTTTACCAGCTTTGATCATTTTCTTGAGGGCATCTAACATCTCTTCTGGACCATCGTAAGTTTCGGGCTCTGAGATGTTATCAGCTACAGCAGTACCGGTGTTACCGAGCAGTGCGTGACCAAGTTGCCCTATAGTACTAGCAGCTAATCCGCCAATTGCACCAGCTGCCAGTCCCATAGCAGCACCTTTGGCGCCTGCCTTGGCTGCTGATTTCCAATCTTGTCCAGCCATTTTAGCTCTTGCAATGCTAGCTAATCCGCCTGCTACTGCTCCTGCTGCCTGAGGACTAGCTGTAGCTAACAATGTAGCTGCGCCAGCAGCACCAGATAGTGCAACCAATGCCAGTTGTTGTAAATCTGGATTCTTGATAGCAGTTTGTGCAAGTTTTAGCCATTCTTTCTTAGCGGCTGCATCTTTAACTGCTGCGAGTGCAGCCTTTGCTTTGTCAGCAAATCCTTTAACAGGTTTGCTGTTCTCAGCATCTGGTATCTTGTCGTAGAATTGATGCTGTAACTTCTCTGGTACTACATCAGTTAAACTCGCAGCAGTTGGTTTCCCAGCAGGTTTCATCGCACTGAAGTCTGCCATGATCTTTGAATAGGTAGTTGGATCAATAGCAGTTGCTTCAGTTAATCTAGTCGCATATAAGCTGTTATTCAACCAAGCCTTGTACGGTCTGACAAACGTATCTCGCATCTCAGTGAGTCGGTGCAGTGTCGTTGCATCAGTATCGTATGCTAACGATTCAAATAATTCATCTCTAAATTCATGCGCTTTCATGCCACACCTGCCAATTGTTGAAGCGCTTTTTGCGCCATAGCAATGCGATTGTTAGAACTCTGTATAGTTGCAGCACTACCACCTGCTGCTCCACCTGCTGCTCCACCTGCTGCTCCACCTGCTGCTCCACCTGCTGCTGCACCTGCTGCACCTGCTGCTGCGCCTGCTCCGCCTGCTCCGCCTGCTGCTCCCTGCGGGGCTCGCGCACCACCATTGAGATTCTCAATTTCCATCTTGCGTAATGCAGCAATGCTTACAAGCTTGTCTATCAGTACTTCTGCTAGTTTAGGATCGGTTACATTCCAAACACTTTGTATTGTACTATCATCTGAATTTAGATCAGCTGCTTTTAATCCAGGCGGAGTTGGGATGCGTAATTTTTTATTTTTACCAAGTGCAGTTAGTATCCCCTGTATCTCTGCAGGTGGTAGTTTCATCGCTCCGGTAGTCATGAATAGATATAACGCCCTGGTTGGTAATTGATGCAATGTTTTAGCGGTTATAGGGTTGTCATCTTCATCTTTGTAACGTCCTGCTAGTCGCATCATATCGTTAACAAACTTAGCTACGTATCTGTTCATCTCGCGTTCGCCGCCGGCCATGCTGCCAGTGTTACCAGGTACAACACTGCGCAGCCAGGTACCTAGTCCTGCCCAAATCTCGTCTAATTCTTGTTGGCTATCTGGTGCATACTCACTTAGTTTCATGGCCGGCTCCCCGCAATTCCTTGATCTTCCTGCCAAACTTGCGTTGATCCTCGCTTATTATGCTGCGATGCAATCGCTTGATCAGATCCTGCGCATCTTCTTCTGAATAGCTTTCTCGGATCAGCTGTACTAGATTGATTGCACTGGCTATGATATGGCTGGCACGACTTTCTATGACAGTGTGCTTGCTTTTGGCAGGCACGAACTTGTCTAACTCATCAATGAAGCTGTTGATCTTTTCAGCCATGGTGATCCTCTTGGTATGCCAAGTATTTAGCTAGTGTCACAGCAGTGATAAATACCATTTACAACTGGCACGGAGACCGTCTATGAATATCACACTGCAATCAGACGCTATGCGAGAATTGATGCGTCGCCTTGCTGAAGCAGAAGCCGATGGTGCTAGCATATTAGGTGGCGATGCAGCTGAGCCAGAGCCAGCAGCACCAGAAGCAGGCAGCATAGACCAAGCACAAGACGACACTGATATAGAAGATATCATGACAGAACCCAAGCAGCCAAACCAGGGTACGATATCAGTAGAAACCCTAGCTAACGATCTAGGCATGGATAATACTGCACTGTTTAAACAGGCATTTAACCAGTTGCGAGCTGGCAGTGAACCATCTGATCCAGACCAGATACGCGAGCTGGCAGCTGCATTCACCAAGCTGATGAGCACAGATACCAGCACTGCACAGCGGGTGGTCAACAGGCTAAGAACCATCTATCGCAAACCCGCACCGGGCACACCTAGCGCCTGATCAAGTTAGTTAAGCTGCTCAGCTGAGACAGGCTTTTGTTGAGATCAACATTGGGCCTCGACGCAGCCGGAGTATTGCTTTCGTCTACTGGATTACCGCCTGTGTTCTTCCTGCGCAGTGCTGTAAACACATCTGCTCCGGCACCGCCGCCCTGTAGCATGCTCTGTTGTTCCTCATCCAAGTCGAATATCTTCAGCGTGTTCTGATCAAATCCCAAGTATACCTTGCTGCCGACACCGCTAGAACTACGTGTTTTCAAGAACTGTATCTGGTACTGTCCACGTTCTTTCATTGCAGCACTAGCAAAGATCGATATCACGTTGTCTGCTGTCTGGATCTTGCTGATACCACCCGAGATCATGCTGTGATCGTGTTCTTGTTCCTGTGTTGCTGATCTATTCAGCTGACTTGCAGTCACACATACCATGTTGCGCTCAACAGCTAGACCTCTGAGTTCCTCAGTGACAAACTTGTCCTTGATGAACAAGTCGCTTGGATTGACCTTCTTGTTGTTTGGATACAGCAGATCCAAGTAATCCACTACCATGACATCGCACCGCTTCTGCGTTTCAATCTCATAGTTCTTGAGATATGCTTTGATATCGTTCACTGTGCTGCCCTGCGGCAGTTGTCGCACATGCATCAAACCGCTCTTGCGCTGTGCTGCTTTGATCTTTAGCTCAACCGTGTCTAGATTGCGGAAGATCTCTTTGGTACCAATGTCAGTGAGCATGCTATCTATGCGCATGCTGGTTAGCCCTTCGCTGAGTTCCAGCGTGATATAAACCACATTCAATCCATTGCGTGCCATGTTCAAGCTCATGTTCTGCAAGAACAAGCTCTTGCCCACACCGGATCCTGCACACCAGATGGTGATCTCCCCTCGATTGATGCCGCCATACAGCTTGTCATCAACCGTCTTCCATCCAGTGGTAACCTGCCCATTGCGGTCCTTGATCTTGAGCAGACGCGCTCTCGGATCATCAAAGTAGTCAGTACCAATGTCACTTTGCAAGCTGACCAAGATAGCTTCCCTGACCAGCTTCTCAACTTCGCCATAGTTGCCCTTGTCAATGAGATCAGCTGACGCCAATACTGCATCTGCTAGTGCACGATTCTTGCAAAACTCTTCGATCTCGTCAAGAAACGCATCTTGGTGGCCTGGACTGATCTCGTCAATCCTGGCAAATTCCAATCCAGTCTCTGCATTGACCTGTTCAATCTTTGGCAGCACACGATATTCTTCAGCATGCTTGAGCATGTAACGCACAGCAGGGCGCAGCTTGTTGACAAAGTACTTAGGATTCACTATGTTGACGCAGCGAGTGAATATGTCTTCGCTGCTCAGTAGCACGCTGATCAACAGCTTTTGCTTGTCCTCGCCATAATCCTTGATGTCTTCTTTGTCGTCATTACCAAACCTATCAGCCATGCACATCCATCCTTACTATATCTTCTTCTACGCAGTCGTCGCCATATTGTATCTCAATAATCTTCAATGGATCATTGGTCTCATTGGCCAACTGGTGCCAATCTCCCTTGCGGATCCACAAGGAGTCGTTCACATTGTAATGGCCTAATAGGTCTAAGTCACTGCTGATATCCAACGTATATACAGTAGCAGTACCCTGCGACACGAACCAGAATTCTGATCGCTTGTTGTGACGCTGCATGCTTAGAGATTGACCTGGTTCGACGGTTAGCTCCTTGAGCTTGACTGCGCGGCCTTCTTGGTGTAGTACGCGGTAGTAGCCCCAGGCTCGCGCAGTCTTAGGACTCTTCCATTCCTGCAGTATCCAGCTGCTGCTGTTGGCTTTGTCCGCGCCTCCTACTCCCATGGCAAATTTAATCAGGTCGTCTTCCCAGGCCATGCGCATCTCCGGTGTGTTTTTGTTGCTTCTGTCGCCGCCGTTGGCAAATATGATCTCTGCACTGGGCCATTGCTCTCTCACCTTGCGTATGGCATCGCAACTGCTGTCATCCGAATCGTCATAGCCGTCAAGCACATGATCAACTTGTTTTAAACTAGAAACGATCGCACGGCGTTCGTCAAACGACATGAACGGTTGCGACTTTTTCCTGGTCAACCAGGCATCGCTGTTCAATCCAATCACCAGCATGTCGCCAAGGCTGCGTGCTTCGGTAAAATACTTGATATGTCCACTGTGTACGGGGTCAAAAGCCGCCGGTACATAAAACGATTTTCATGCACCCACCTCCATTTCTGTTAAATGTGTCTACCCGGAATATATCCGGTTGGTTTATCTTGGTCATTTAAACATCTTCCTCTTTGTTCCTATCTGCAATGCACTATTGGTCCTACTTTCTATTATTGTACGTAGGGTAAACAATTTTCCATATCTACAACTGGCATCAGCTGCGTCTTTAATGTCATCTTCCCAGTCAGGAAAGCTGACCTGCCATCCTTGATCCAATGCAATATCTATCAGACCTTGGTTATTCCGCTGTCTGTCGGGTAATACGATGATTTCTCTATTGGTGCTGGTTAACCAACTCAACTGTTGTTTACTTAATTTACTACCCAATGCAGCAACACCGTCTATGGCTATCGCATCAAATGGACCTTCTACCAATATGATGTATTTACGGTTACCGCGAGTTATAGCATCACAATTAAAAAGGTACCCAGGCTGTAGATCACTATTGTAGTATCTGGGAGTGCCGCTTGGCGGTGTACCAGCATATCTAGCAGTCCATCCAACGATCTTGTCTCTGTAATAGAACGGTATGATGATGCGCTGGTCCAAGTTCCACTTGGTGCTGGGGGTCCAATGATAGTCCCAGCCTTCGCCTACAGCAACACCTCTGCTAGCGAGATAATCCACGCACATACCAAATTGTTCAGCGAGTTCATCATCTTCCATCACGACCTGTATCGGGCGTGCGTTCTCTGGCAGCGCTACTTCCTTGAACTCGCGCAAAAAGTTAAGCTCGTTATGATCAGACACCGCAGTAACGCCATCTAGCTTGTTCTGCAGTACTTCTAGCTTGACACGTCGGATGTCTTCTGTGGGAATGCCCATCCAGTCCATGAGATTTTCAAAGTTACGACTGATGTTGACGTTGTCAAACACGGTCTTGAACCCACAGTTGTAACAGTTGTAAGCTATGTAACCATCTGGCAATATCAACATGTTACCACGCATGCGAGTATCGTGCTTGTGTCCGCGATGGCTGCAGCAGGGTGCATTGAACATAAGCCAGCCGCGAGGACTGGTCTTACGCTTCTGCGGTAGATTATCTGCTACTAGTTGATGCATCAGAGCCATGCTAGAGTATAGCGTAGCCTGCGTTTTATCACAAGTGATTTAGCTCTTGTAGAGTATTTTGTGGAACACGCCGTCGTTGACGATCAGCTGTGCAAACTCGTCCACGCTGATCGGGCTGTCAATACCGCTCCAAACAGGGATATAGCCAAATCTAACCCAATATGCATTGAGATCAAAGTTAAACAGTGTAGGTGTTAATCCATCATTGTTGAGGTAGGTAAACGTGTACATGGGATCTGGTCCTGGGACCAATGGTATGAAAAACCATTCGCTGGGCATTGGACTGTTGTTGGTTAAACTAGCCTGTATGAAGAACTTGCCGAGGAAACGAGTCTGATACACTGCAACAGTGTGCATGCCATTAGCACGCTGTGTCTGTGCATCACCAGGGAATGCACCAGTTAGGAATGCCAAGTCGTCGTTGTTGCCAATTGGAGTCTGAGTAAACTGTGCAGCTTCTACTTCAACTGCGGGTACCATGGTGCGCAGCACGCCGTCAAACAGTTCAAAATGTCCAACACCAGACTGATTTATGTCAGTGTAGTACAGCTGTGCTATGCCATTAACGTTGGTGTTTTGTATGCTGTAGTTGTAATAGCCTGCAGGTAGATCTTCTACTTCACCCGGATCCAGCGTGAGTTTAGCTTTGCCCTGCAGAGGTACTGTAACTTCCACTCGCTTGGTCAAGACTATCTCGTTAGTAGCTCTAGTGCTAACAAACGCTTCCAGTTCAACACCGACCAAGTTGATTGGGCGCCGTTCGTTGTTACGTATGACAAAATCTATGGTATTTGTAACGCCCTTGTAGAGCTTAGTATCATAAATGGTCATGGGCCAATTCACCAGTTGGGGGTTCTGATCGAACTGTAGGAGTTGCACGTATTCCTTGAAGCTGTAGAGGAAGACCGTTGGCATAGGATCCTGACATTATTTCCAATCAATGTTTTATATTTATAAATACCTTTGTACACAAACAGGACCAATATGTCAGATACCAAGCAGGTGCTGCAAGAAAAGTTTCCTTTTCTAACAATAATAAAGCATTTAGATAAAGAATATCTAGGAATCGTACAGCACGCCGACAATCAATTCATACATATCTATGTGATGGATCACACCTTCACCGATCAGATGAAGGTGTCTTTCTTGAGCTGCGGCGATACTTGGTGGTGGGAAAGCAACAGGCAGATACCCATCAACATGTTCGTGCGAGAAAAATTCGCAAAGTTCAAAACATACTTGCGCATATTCAGCATGAAGGAAACGGAGATCATCCAAGGTCCAGTGGTCAATCTCCGTGATCTGATGAACAAACGTGTCAAACGTCGGACCATACAGCTAGTCAAGCACGCTTAGTCGCCTAGCGTGCTAACCGTGACGCGAGCACGCACGGTGCCGTCTTTGTTCACATGGACCTTGAGCGGCTTGAGAGCAGCTTTGCGCGCCTTGGCATCAGCTTTTTCTTTGTCGTCGCCCCACTTTTCAAAGTCGTTGTGGCTAAACGCAAACATGGTAGCATCGCCAGCTTCTGCGATTCGCACAAAGCTGGTAAACTCTGTGTCCTTGCCTTCTGTGTGTTCTGCTTCAGTCCACACGTTCACAGCACCAGTGAGGTTCTCTAGTGTGTCCCAGATCTTGCTGATCAATGCAGGCGTAGCTTGGGGATTACGAAACAGATACCCAGTCTTGAGCTTGGTATCCAGCCGGTCAATTGGATCATATTGCAGATCAGTACCAGCTTCGTGAACAGTGTCGCCATCAACTAATTGAACGGTCTTACCGAACATATCACCTACGGTTTGGAATGTTAGCTTTTTACGTGCCATGTGGATGCTCCTCTTGATTGCTTATAATAGCACAGTTCTGTTATTGTTCAAGCAAAATCTGCGCATGCACATAGACCAAAACTGCATAAGAAATAGCGTGAGCGTGTTTGAAACTGTATGCGTCGTCGTCGGTCTTGACCCAGATCTCATCGCGTATGCTGTCAAAACCCTGCTGCTCACACACGCTTTGCAAGTGCTTCTTGCCAGGACGTATCAGCGCTAGTATCATGGCTATGTGTGCTATGCTGGTTGGTTTAAGCCTGGCACAAAGATCGCCATAGTTACCAAGATGAAACAGTCGGCTCACAAAACTGGGATCACAAAACACTGCCCAGTCTATAGGTCGCTCCATGAGATCTAGCAAGTGTGCTTCGTTGCGCACATGCTCATACACGCCCACGTTCAGCATGTCTATCTTGAAGAACCCAGCAGCGTCTGCAGCATTGTAATCTAAGCTGCACAATCCAGTGATCGGATCGGTTGGCACAGCATGGAAATACACGCCAGTGTTGTGCTTGACAATCTTGCTGTCTTTGATGATGCTGGCAGGTGTGTGTCGCAGGCTAGCAAGTGCAGCATCTCTGTGCGCAAAATCTATGTCAATGTCGCCGCGGTTCAGCATTGCAGATCCTATTGTCTATCAATCTTGCCGTCAAGCTGTCTCTGTAGCTGTGCAGTTTCAGCACGTCGACTGCGCATGCTGTTGTGGAGACGGCTTATCTCATTGCGTAGATCGTTTATCTCTTGTTCTGTTCGGATCAAGCGATTTTCCAGCATGGCAACATATCCCGGGTCTACCGTGCGCACTCGAGCTCCGTTCACTTCAAATTCAACAAGCCCGCCTGTGTTAGTAACCACTCGCTTGACCTGTTGCGTTACCTCTGGTGCATCGCTGTCGTCTGCGCCATACATGTCTGTGATCTCTGCCATCATAATCCTGCTTTCTTTAGCGTGTCCTTGACAAAGGTAGCACCTTCCTTGTCAGCCTTGAGTTTCAGTGTCCACTGTGCCGTGGGTGCCATAGCAAATATCATGCCTATCTGCTCTGGTGTACAGCGCTTGAGAGCGTCTTCGGCACTGTTAGAATTATATAGCACCCAAGGACTAATACGACCAGTCTTGATCCAATTTGTCATCTGATTGGTATTAACTTCTCTGAAGAAGTCATACCAAGGTAGTTCGTGCTGTTGGCTCCATTCCCGCATCAGCACGATACCGCGCTCCAATGCTTGCTCTGGCTGTTCTGTGCGTATGAGATCCTTGACATATTCTTCATACACTGTGTCATGTGTCCACTTGTCAATGGGCAGGTTGTGCTTGATCACATAGTCAATGAAGCGTGTGGGTTCTGGCGCAGCAGTATCCAGCAAGTGCCTGGCAAACTTGCTGAATGCCAGATAATACTTGCTGTCAATGAATTCTTTATAGGTCTTCTTGCTCTTGTTGCCAGCCAGCTGATTGTTGAGTTCATAAAAGCGTGCCCATGCCATGAAAGCTATGCGACCCTGCGGCTGGTCCTTCTGGAACCAACGACGCTTCTTTTCACAGATATGGTTGATCAGCCTGAGCTCATCGCTGAACTCGCGCTTGCAGAACTCACAGCGACACTGCTTAGGAATCACGCTCCAGCTTTTTGCCATCTTCAACCAATTCCTTTATCTCTGCATCGCTGAGCCCAGCATCCTTGCCCAGCTGCTTGAGAGTGTCTTTGTTATGCTGACTCTTTAACAGCGCCAGCTCTTGGGTGTTCATGCTAGGATGTAACCCCATCAAGAACTCGTCAACCACTTTGGTCTTGCTTTTGGCATTCTTAGCGCCAACGTAGGGCCTATACTGCTTGCGGCCTGTGCCAGCCAGACACATCAGCTTGTGCTGCAGTTCTGGATGCTTGCCCAAGCTAAAGAATCCAAGATTGACCAAATCATTGGTTGCTAGCACTGCATAGCCCTGTATCGGACTCTGCGGACTCAGGCTACTCATGTAGCGCATCAACAAGAATGGGCTGTAGCCCTTGCGTTCCTCGTCTGTGAGGCGGTCATAAAAGCCCAGATCTCGGTTGTCCAACGCCTGCAGCGTGGCATCTAAGCTTAGTTTCTGACCTGGTATGTTAGTTTTCTTTGCCATAATCTAGTATACACTGTTCAAGTTGTTTCATCAACTGGCATTTATGGTGATATAATAATACCATGGGACGCCCGTTAACAGACCGATGGATCGGAATACCTACCAGCGACGGTCCGGTTCTGATGCCTGTGATCAATAACCTTGGTCGCATAGGCCGGGGCTACATCATCAAGCAGGTTGGCAGCGATCGCTTTTTGATACAGGATGCTAGCACAGGCGAGCTGGGCGCATACAGATTGTGCGACGCTGCTGAGCCGCCCATGCCTGGACTGATGAGCATACGGTTTGAGGGCACGGTCACAGGATTTGCTATGCGCATTGCCAATGGCAAGATCAAGGACTGGCACGGCAACCATCACGAATGGAGCATCTGGGGTCCAGAATCCAACTGTGTGCACGTGGTAGACAGCAGCCTAGCTGCTAAATAATCCTGCATACGATACCACTCTACCAGATGGTTAAGCTGGCACATGTTATAACGCATATGTCACAGGACCATGATAAATAGATATGAACATTTATTACGGGGCACCACCCCGTAGGCTTAGAACGCCAGAGGAGAAAACAAATGGGACGCCCACTTAAGAAACAATACTTTGGCAACGTCACACTGAGTGGCCAAACTATCATCGGAAATGCCTGGATCAATGGCGACACAGTTGCTCGTCCAAGCTGGATTGTCAAGCAGTTGACCAGTACTAGCTATCAGTGGCTCAGTGTGGATGGACAGGGTCCGTCAACGCCAGGTCAGTGCTATCTGGTTAACGGTCCAATCACTGGCCCAGGACAGGCCAACATTGCAGTGTATCCATACAACGCAGAAGGCGGCGGCGCCACTGCTGTTGCCAACCTCGGCGTTTATTCAGCAACTGTTGATACCAGTGGAACAGGTGCTGTAACAGCAGACTACGGTGTAGGCAACGTGCTCAATATCAGCGGTGGAACATACACTACCAACCAACAGGGCAATGTCACTGTAGCCAGCGTCAAGTTGCGCACTATTGCTGCTGCCGTTGGCGGATCAAACTACACAGTTGGCGATACTTTCACAATAAGTGGCGCTGGATATGCCGCAAACGTGGTCATTGAAGTCGCCAGTGCTAGTGCGACCGGAGGTGTTGTAGGTATCAGCATAAACAACGCTGGTAGCAAAACAACCGCAGGACTTCCTGCAGATCCTGTGACGTTCACATCACAGACTGTTACAAACGTAAGCGCAACTGGTGCCACGTTCAACATTGGTTGGGGGGTCAATACTCTTACCATAGCGAATGCAGGCGATTATCGTGCGCTAGCCACTAACCCAGTCACGCTGCTTGGTAGCGGCGGCGGCGCCACTGCAAACTTGACTTATTTCGTAAGCACTGTGCAGGTAACAAACGGCGGTAGCGGCTTTGACGACACGCTAGATGGTGGCGTAGCAGCTGTAACGTTTAGCACGGGTGCTGCAACAGCCACTGGCTCAATTAACGCAGCCGGATCCGTAGACAGCGTGACGGTCACAGCTGGTGGTAGCGGATACGCTGCTATTCCCACAGTGGCTATCAATCCAAGTGTAACACCCACACTGGCTGCTGAGATCATGGACAACACTGTGAAGAACTTCATCGGTCAAACATGGAGTTGGTTACCACAGGGTTATCAGTTACCATCACAGACTTGGGCACACATCAATACACAATAACCTTTGCCTGCGTAAGAGCTGGCAGACTCAGGCGACACCCTCGGAGAACCTTAGCGATCCGGGGGTTTCGTTTGACTAAATATCTTCACGCATAGCCACTAGGAGATATCACATGGGTCGACCGCTAAAAAAGCAATACATGGGAGAATACAGACGCGCAGCCAATCTGCCTCCGCAACCAGGTCCCGCGATATTAGCCACAGCTTGGTTTCCATCACTTAATGCAGCAGGGCTGGCTTACATTAGCAAGCAAGAAGCGACTAGCACTTATGTGTTACGTAGCATCAGTAATTCTGCGGTGATCAGCGGTCCGTGCTATCTGGTTAACGGTGCAGTTACTGCGCCAGGGCAGGCTAACATCATAGTATCGCCAAGCGGTTCCTCAAACGTTTATGCCCAAGTGATTAAAGAAAACACCGTGACAGTGTTTAATGGACAAGAGTACAGTTGGACGGTTTATCCTAATCCGTTACCAGACAATACTTGGGCATACATCGACAGCCAGAGCTAAACAAGTAAGGTATTAATAGTACCCGATACTGACCCATATATCATTCATGACAACGCCGGCTTTAAGCCGGCGTTTTATTATCAAAACAGCTTGCGTATATCAAGATTCTCTGGAATCTTGCCTATGTCTTTAAGGAAGTACGCACAGTAAGGACCTTTCTTGTCACTCAAAGGCACAGCTAGCATGTGTCCGTTCTTTAGCTTGGGGAAGTACCACTTGACATCTGGCCAAATATTGATGATCTCTAGCTTTAAGAAGCCAGGCATATATCCGTTTATCGGATTGTAACAGAACACATCAAAGTCTTTATCGTTGAGATAGATCAGTGGCATGATCTCCATCTCACCGCTGTCCTTGTCTCCTATGATCACGCTCCAGTCCAATGGCATCTGCAAGCTGTATCCACCTATGCGCAGATCCACACAGGGACTGTTGAAACTTTCGAGGAATATCAAAGGTATGAAGTAGTAGTCTACATTGTTTTGATCAGAATAATCTAACACACCAAATCGCACATCATCTGCGTTATCTGGTATCTGATTTAGGTTAAAACTGATGTTATCGTTGGTCAGTATCTTCATGTTCTACCATACTTAGTGGTAGATCATCCAAAACTTTTATTAATTTGCAAGGGTTCTGTCAATTTTTTCTATGGTGAACGGATATTTGGCTTGAGTATAGAACTGCTTGCGTTTAGTTAAATGTTTTGCACTAAACTTGCAAGTGCTGGTCATGTCCCAGATCTGCACAAAGTCCTTATCATCTGCTTTGCGCAAGCCGCGCCCAATGCTTTGTATGACTCTAACAAAGCTCTTGCCTGGTTCAATTAGCACCAAGTTAAACAGCCTAGGCACGTTGATACCCACTGCTGCTACACCATATGTGGCTATCAATACTTGCCCATCGCTAATAGCGATGTTGTCATATTCAGCCTTGCGATCTTTGGTCTTAACTGCACCGCTGACAAACACGCTGTCCTTGATGATAGCTTCCAACGCCTTGCCAGTCTCAAGCCTGTCACACAGTATCAGCGTGTTGCCAGATTCTGCGATAGCTGAAATCATCGTAGACATCCACTTGATGCGATCAGTATCAGTTGTTAGAAACTTGAGCTCTTCTTGATAGTTGTTATACTTCACAGTTTCGCGAGTCTGTAGCACGTTCACATGGCACTGTGCCAACACGCCACGTTCTTGCAGTTCGTGCGCGAATAAGTCTCCAACGTTTGGTCCAACGCTGGCCAACAAGCTGATTTGATCTTGCTCTTCTTCTGGGATGGTACCAGTCAACCCCCAGCGTATAGGTATGTGGCAAAAGTTAGTAGTCAACAGCTTGGTCAGCACATCAGCCTTGGCCATGTGTGCTTCGTCAACTATAATACCCATGAGACCGTGCATGAATATCGCATGCTGATGATCATCCAGGCTATCCTTGCTCTTCTTGTCTAGCACGTTCAAACTTTGCCATGTGCAGATAGTATGTGTACGATCATATTCCTTGCGATCGCCATACAGCACACCCACATCCAATCCTAGATTGCGATAGTCAGTCTCTGTTTGTTCAACCAAGCTCTTGTTGGGAACAATCACAATGCTGCGACCATAGGGTTCTATCATAGCCGACAGTGTAGCAGTTATGAGAGTCTTGCCTGCGCCTGTAGCAACCTGCTGAACTGCTTGTAGATTTTCTACGAAAGTGTTTACTACTGCTACTTGATAGTCTCGCAACACAATTGATTGGCCAGCACGTTCGTGTCCTTTAGGCCATACCTTATGTGCATGTACATTTTCATCTACTTCATTAAGGCTGATCTCATACTGCAAACGTTGGTCGTTGATCTCAAAATCATAACCATGCTCCTGCAGTATAGGCAGCATCTTGTCAAGCAAGTTAAGATAAGTCCTACCGCCAAGTGTAGCAAAGCTCTTGGTCCCATCCCAGCGCCCTAGCTTGTAAGCCGCACTGTAGCGTGCGCCTGGTATGAAATACTTGACTGCATTTGTGCAGGCCTTGCGAGCAGCAAGATCAAGACCATTCATCTTGATGTTGACTTCGTCTTCGATATCAATGATGCAGTGTTTTATCATGTTTTATTATACCACAAGACCTGTTGTTGCACAAGCAAAGAGGAGGGATTGCTCCCTCCTCTCTATATTTACTAACATGTTGATCGTATTACATCATCATGCCAGGATTGCCACCACCTTGCGGTGCAGTGGTATCCTGTGGCAAGTCAGCAATGATGGTATCAGTGGTTAGCACCAATCCAGCAACGCTGCAGGCATTAACCAATGCAGTCTTAGTAACCTTGGTTGGGTCAATCACGCCCTGTGCAATCAAATCGCCGTACTCGCCTGTAGCAGCGTTGTAACCATAGGAACCGGTGCCCTTGGATACTTCAAACACAACTACGCTGCCTTCGTACCCAGCATTGCTAACGATAGCACGGATAGGCTCTTCCATGGCACGCAGCACGATACCGATACCTGCGGTTTGGTCGATATTGTCGCCCTGCAGGTCCTTGATAGCGTTGCGTGCACGGATCAGCGCAACACCGCCACCTGGGACAATGCCTTCTTCGACTGCTGCGCGAGTAGCATGCAGCGCATCGTCAACGCGATCCTTGCGTTCCTTGACTTCAACTTCGGTAGCACCACCGACCTTGATAACAGCAACACCGCCTGCCAATTTAGCAAGACGTTCCTGCAGCTTTTCACGGTCATAATCGCTAGTGGTATCTTCGATCTGCGTCCTAAGCTGTGCAACACGAGCTTGGATAGCATCCTTATCGCCAGCACCATCAATGATAGTAGTGTTGTCTTTGTCGATCTTGATGCTCTTTGCACGACCAAAGTCAGCCAGCGTGGCCTTTTCCAGCTTCATACCCATGTCTTCGCTGATCACAGTACCACCAGTCAGGGTAGCAATGTCATCAAGCATGGCCTTGCGGCGATCGCCGAAGCCCGGTGCCTTAACTGCAGCAACTTGGATGATACCACGCAGCTTGTTGACAACCAGTGTAGCAAGTGCTTCACCTTCAATGTCCTCTGCGATGATCAGCAATGGCTTGCCGGTCTGTATCACAGATTCCAATACTGGGATGATAGCTTGCAGGTTGCTCAGCTTCTTGTCGTGGATGAGGATGTAAGCATCGTTAAGATGTACCTGCATCTTATCTTGGTTGGTCACAAACAAGTGGCTGATGTAGCCGCGATCAAACTGCATGCCTTCTACGATGCTAAGTTCAGTATCGAGGCTCTTGTTTTCTTCAACGGTGATAACGCCTTCTTTACCAACCTTCTGCACTGCCTGCGCGATCATGCGACCAATCTCATGATCACTGTTGGCGCTCAAGCTAGCAACTTGCTCGATCTCCGTTTGCGTGCTGCAGGGATTGCTCAGCTTATCAAGCTCAGCAGTAGCTGCGACTACTGCCTTTTCCATACCTCGCTTGATGTCCATGCTGTTCATGCCGGTAGCAACCAGCTTGAGACCTTCGCGGATCATGCTGTGTGCCAGCACTGTTGCAGTAGTAGTACCATCGCCTGCGTTGTCAGCAGTCTTAGATGCTACTTCGCGCACCATCTGCGCGCCCATGTTTTCGAACTTGTCTTTAAGTTCGATCTGCTTAGCAACAGTAACGCCGTCCTTGGTAACCAACGGACCACCGTAGCTGCGTTCAAACGCAACGTTGCGACCTTTTGGGCCTAGTGTGCTCTTGACTGCGTTGGCTAGGATATCAATACCTGCCAACAGTTTCTTGCGACTGTCGTCGCCAAAAATTACTTCTTTAGCTGCCATGTTGTTCTACTCCTCAGTTTTCGATAACGGCAAAGATTTCTTCTTCTTTGAGAACGAGGAGATCTTCCCCGTCCACCTTGATCTGTGTGCCAGCGTACTTGCCAAACAACACGCGATCATTGACTTTAACATCCAACGGGATATAGTTGCCGTGCTCGTCTTTGATCCCTTTACCTGCAGCTAGCACCGTGCCTTGATCAGGCTTTTCAGCTGCAGAATCTGGGATGACGATGCCGCCCTTCGTGACAGTTTCATTGTCCACGCGCTTCACTATGACCCGATTATTAAGCGGTCTCAGTTCCATCGTTTTTCTCCTATGTTACATGGAATCCTTAGCACTCCAACAGTGGCAGTGCTAACATCGTATAATATAGTCTAAGATTTCACATAATGCAAGAGCCGGTTACGCTGCATCCACTCCTCCGGCGACCGTTAATCGTAGGTCCGTTCACTACAGCCTAACACCCCGAGGAGTGTGCTTATCAAGCATAAGCCTAGCGTCACGACCATGCTGCCCAGAGCGCCGTCAGGCCTTAGAGACCTAGGCTGTTGCACTGCTCCAGCATGGAAAAACAGACAACCACCAAACATGTCGCCTAGCAGCCCCGATAGATACGTTGGATGACTGGGCGCAAGGCCCGCGCTCTCGGTTCGCCCGCTGTGCAGACACCGGAGGTCAGTCCAGGCCAGACTCCCACTGTTGGCAACTACGTACAGTGGCACACAACTCAATACAATTTATCACGTTTGTTAGGATAATGCAAGCGTATAATAGCATGCCCATAAATATTTTGGTTTCGTATCGAGACCATCGAAAGGAAGTAGAATGGATATACTAAGTCAAATAAAGAAATGGGCTGGCGCATTAGCCGACACTGCTGTTAGCGTGTTGGCACTGATGATCGTATTGGGCGTTATGTTCAAAGGCGTTGCCATACCATTCCTGCCATCAGTAGATGTAATAGCCAACATCACTGCTATCGTCAAGAACCTCGGTTCAGAAGGCGTAGTGGGGTTGATAGCTATATGGATACTCTACAGTATCTGGCAGAAACGATAACACAAACACACGATCCATTACACTCTCAGACACACAGCAAATGGCCCCTTACGGGGCCATTATGCGTTTTAAGCTGCCTTACGTGCAATGCTGTCAACTGAATGGTTGAAATATATACTCTTGAGATCATTAGGAGAAATATGCAATTATCCACGAGTATCTAGGTGAGCATCTTCCATACCCTGTATGCGCAATCGCACGATGTTGCTGATCTGGAATTGTTTTACATCTAGCCCCTTGATCAGGGCTAGATATTTGTTACGCACTAGTGCAACTTCGTTGGTTATGGTAGCCATAGTAACCACATCGTCCTCACCATCGATATATTTCTCGATGGCACGGTCGGTGAGTTCACGCTGATAACGCTCTAGATACTTGCGATAGTGATCGCTGCGCATCTTATCATAGCGTATGTTGAGATGCTTGAGTATGGCTTCGATTTCTTGTAACTGTCCGAATCGATAGGCCATGATGCCGCTGAGTTCTTGAGCAGCTCTTTCTACGCTACCCACGATCTTTGCTTCTACCCAAGCAGTCTCTAACTGTTTTTGGAACCAATCGATCGCATCAGGGAGCGTGCTCATGTCATTAACGACGCGATTGTACCACATTGTTTACCTATGAGAGTTGTAGCGAGGTTGTAATTAGAGCAAACACTCTAACATACTGGTTTGATCAGTCATCTTCGTAGGACGATTCATCATAATCGTCATAGTCTTCTACTTCACCAGTGTACTGCGAGTCGATAGCACTGTCAATGTACTCATCATCTCCGCGGATCGATTCAAAGTCGTCTTTATCCATGCCCTTGTCTGCAAAGATGTTAAGCAGCTTACGAGCCATGTCTTCTCGTTTATTATTGGGAAGTAGTTCTGAAACTACTTCCCACACTTCTAGCAATAGGGTTGCACTAACATGCATGTGTTATTCCTCCGTATTAACAATTTCCTGATCGTCGATATCAAGATCCACTGCATCCTGGGCAATCACAACTTTGCTTTCGTCCCATTCAGTCATTATTAGATCAAGTAGCTCATCAGTGATGCCAGACCGAAAGTACTTATGTTCCTTGCCTTGCTTGTCAGTGTATTTGAGTTTGTTGCCGTCTTTGGCTAACACGCCTTTTTTCTCAAACATGTCGATCAAACCACTGTATTCGTTCATACCAGTATCCCACGGGATCTTGATCTCAACACTTTCGAATGGCTTGTTATAGCGTGTCTTCATGATCTTGCAAGCAGCACGGATACCACGAATGTCAGTGGTCTTCTTGCCATCTTCATCTTCTTTGAGCTTGAGCTTGCGCATGGCTACCACGATAGAGCTTGCATACACAAAACCTTGTCCGCCAGAGATCTTGTCATCTGGGTCAAACATGTCCTGCGACGCATACGTGTGGTTAGTGACTACCAAACCAACGTCGTATTCACCAAACATGTTAACACAGTTACGCACCAATGCTGCTAGTGCTTTAGGCTTGCGACCCATGTCACCTTTCATCTCGCCAGCTTCAAACTGATTTACGTCAGTTGGAGTTAGCAACATGCCAAGCGAATCAAGCACAAACAGGATCTTTGGACGCTCTTCCGGATCTACCTTATCAAAGCGGCTCTTGTAGTCCTTCATGAAGTCGCTGACCAAACGAGCAACGTCGTCGATCATGGCCATGTTGACCTTAAGCAGCTTGTCATCTGATGTATCAACACCCAGTGGCTTAAGCCAGTTCTCGTCAAGTGCGTTCTCTGTATCGATCAAGATCGGGAACACACCCGCTCGCTGAGCGTTTCGTATGACGTTGCCTGAGCAGATATAACTCTTGCCGGAACCAGATTGTCCAGCAAACATGGTGACTTTACCCAACGGAATACCGTGCTTGAAGTCGCCACTGATAGCATAGTTTAGTGCGTAATTACCGCTGTGGATCCAAGTCTTCGGATCATGGAAGCCAAGGCTGAGACTGGGAATAGTCTTAGCAATGTCACGACGGAACTTACTGATGTCAAACGGTTTCACAATTTTCTCCTGTGATCATGTGGCAGGATGGGCGAACGTATCGCCCATCCTAGCTGTTATGGATTAAGCTGCGCCGCCGAGCTTACGAGCGCGGATTGCAGCCAAGATTGCATCAGGGGAGTTCAATACAGGTTTGTCACCTGCTGGTGCAGTGGGAGCCGGGTCTTTCCAACCACTGTCAGTGGTTGTAGCTGGCTTAGCAGCAACTGCACGATCCATGATGCTGGCAGCTGTTACAGGCTTACTCACAGGAGCGGTTGTGCCTGCTGCATCGTCGTTAGCACCAGCACCTTCAAGACGCATGCCGTTTGGACGATAGTACTGTCCCCAACGATCTGCATCATACAGCTCTTCCTGCACAGATGCAGCAAACATCTCCATGATAGCATTGAGATGTGCATCGTCTGGCTTCTTTGGAAGGAAGCTGCTAAGCGTGAACAAGCCGTTCTTTTCGATAGCACCAAGTTCGTCCTGACCGAGCGCACGTTCTTTCATTGACCAGCTAGAGCTACTATAGTTGGCATAGCCGCCTTTAGTTGTCTTGCTAAGGTAAAAATCACGTCCAGCTGCGTAATCAGTAGGGCTATTCTCAAGATCCTGCCGCATAAGGATCGCCTTAATAGCATCAAACACGCTAGGATTGATGATAAATCGCCGGATCGGATTTTCCGGTGTGTTATCATCCTTGTTAGGATTCTGCGTGACAAAACCCTGGAACACATAGCTCTTCTTCCGCCAGTACTTGCGAGCCATATCTTCGAGAGTAGGATCTTTCCACCACGGACGTGTTTCGGCTGCGATGGGGCAGCTACCTGGCTTCCACATGTCCATGCAAGGAACTTGCACTTCAACTGGGCGAGCATCGTTTTGCCCCTTGACTCCTGGGAACGGGATCTTGATGATGAGCCGTTCCACCCAAAAGAAGTCGTTGGTGTCGTCGCCGTCCGGAAGAAACCTCAGAGTGGCAGTGGAGCCCTCTGGATTGTTCCAGAACGGATAGATTGAATTGTCTCCGGTAAATGTGCCGCCCTTTGAGCGGTCTTTGCGAGCCTGTTGCTCGAGCAGTTTAGCTTGGATTTCTTTAAGACTAAGTGCCATGATAATGTGCCTCCTATGTGTGCTTTCATGTGCCAATTTTTACTATAGACAGTTTGCAACTTCGCATTGCTAACTGACAGTTTATTTATGCCGCAGGATTTGTCAAGTGTCAATCTACAAGTTGATAATCTCTTGGATCTATACCAAGTTTCTCACACCACTTGATCTTTTCTGCAAGTGCAAGGCCGTGCCAAGTAACGCTGTCGTTGTGTGTCTCATCATGCTTTTCCCAGGTCCACGGCATGAGATCTGCATGATCGGGTCGGATCAGCGTGCATTTGAAACTATCCGCCGTTGGATCATGTGCTATGAAATTACGTGCAACATACGATGCCAACAGTGCATGGCTGTTACCGTGTATCAACTGTGTTGTGCTGTGCCGATCGTAATGAGTATCAAACCAGCGCATGCATAGTATATCAGCAGCAGCTGCACCTGCACGCCAAACGAGATCGTCGCTGATCCAATCATCGACACCCATAGCCCCATTTGGACCTATATGCGACACGCTCATGCCGTGTAACAACCTAGTAGCACGAATATCTTGTCCAACTCTGAAATACCAACAATCGGTACGTAGAAACAGAACATTATCATATCGTATGCTCGTGGCTAACTCATGTTTGCGCTTGGCCATACCAAGATGATAATCTAACCATGCTAGTCGCCAATACGCTGGTATCCAATACCGCCAACGATTGACATCGTCATTATACGCGGGCAGCGGATATGTTTTTTCATCTAATAGTGCAGTTGAAATCAGATTGTATCCTGCAAAATCTGTTTGTACCGATTGGTTGCTAATCGTATTTGAGGCAGGCGCACCAAAAAACCAATCAGGCGAATCGTATATGCTGCTCATCAATTGTAAATTGTGTTGCTTAGTTAACGACCAAGTTCTTGCATGACCTCTAACCAATATCGCAGTTTTCATTGATCGGTCCCGTACACTCGAAGATTGATGCGTTGTGCCCACCACACTAGATTTGCAGTGCTGCTTGATATTTCAAAAAGTTGCGGCCACGGTTTAAATTCCAACGCTGCTGCATCTCTACAGGTAGCTGCCCATTTAATCAATGCGTTGGCATGTCCAGCTGCCCATCCAACTTTTAATTCTGTGGCAAGATTAGGGAACATTATCTCATCTGTGCGAAATGTTGGCAAATTAACAAACACAGTTGGATCTACATAATATCGGGTAGCCCATACCAACGCTGCATTAGTGACCATATGCGTTAACATATAATCTTCTAATGCTAAGCCAAGTTTGGTTACTTGAGTATAGATAGTATCAGATTGCCTAAGCCGCACAGTGAAGCAAGTAGACTCAGGCGGATAAGTTAGTTGATTATCTGCAGAAACTATGACCAGCATCTTAAATGATGCCGGCTAGCTCCTCTAAACGCAAGATTTCTGTATCAAGCGAGTCTTCTTCTGGTTCTGTTTTTGAAACAGTGTAACCATTGCTGATCAAGTAGCGAGCAGCTGTCTCCAGGGACGATAGGTCATGATCGTCACCCTGCTGGCATCCACAGGTCTCAGCCAACTTGTTACGTAATTCTATGACACGTTCTGCTGGAGCCAGCATGCTCTGCTTAGCAATGTCAGCAATACCAGTAGCATAGCCTCGGCTACCGCTCAGTCTCTTGCTGTCCTTGCTCAATTTCTGTAGTGCTGTCTTGACCTGCAGGCTTAGATCAGGATCCTTGCCGCGCATCAGGCTGTTGGCCTTCTTGAGCTTGATATAGTCTTCGCTCATCTTGAGTATGGCTTTTGATACTTGGTCGTTGAATCTACCATCATTTGCCAAGTGCCGTGCCATAGCTCTTGCACCTGCGATGTGCGGATGCGGATAGTTAAAACGCTCACCCAGCTTGGTCTCAATGAAGATGTTCTTGATGTGGCGCCAACGGCTGCCCTTTTTTTCTTCGTTAACCGGATCAGTGTGGCGTATGACCAGCTTGCTGTTGCCGATCTTTTGATAGCTGCTTTTGGTGCTACCATATGGCTTGCTGATATCGCGGCTTTCTTTGATGTTGTTCACAGCGTCCTCTCGCGGATCAATGTCATGGTCGAACTTGTACCAATTAACACTGAGTCCTTCTCTATCACCAATGTTGTTTTGCAAACTATCTTTGATCTTGATAACAGTATTAAAGTCTTTGTCATCAGCAAGATCTGGTGTCTTGATATCCATATGGCTGCTGGTATCTTCGTCGTGCAAGCTTACTAAGATATTGAAGTTCTTGAGAGCCGGGTCGTTGCTTGGTATGGTAACAAAGTAACGAGTGGCTTCGTGCGGATCCATGGTTTTGTCGCCGCCGCGATCAAACATCTGCACACGATAGCCATTGCCGCGCAGTATTCCAAAGATCTTGTCGCCTATGATGTCCCAGTTGTGATTCATGATGTCATATTTACCTTTTAATAGCCAATACTGATCGGCATGGGTTCGCTTGATTCATCTGAGAAGTCGTCTTTCATTAGATTACCAATCGCCTCGTCCCATCTGGTTACCATCTGCATCATGCGCACGCACAATATAGTAGACATGACAGCGTCATCATTTTCGCCAACCTTACCTTCAAAACTGTTACCCTTGGCTACGAAGAACTTGAGTTGTCTAACTAACGTCTTGCTACGCAACACTAATTTATTGCTTTCTACCAGGCTTTTAAGCTTTGTACATGCCATTGCCTTGCTGCGCACATTAGTATTGAGCCCTCGCCGTAACCTGGACACGCCTCTGATCTTTGGTTCGTGCAACCAGATGGCATTAAACGTATCTTCGCCCATCTCATCTATGGTCACAATAGCTGCTTCGCCCCAGCTGTTGTTTTCTAGCGTGAAGTATATCTCTGGATCTCCGCGCTGGTCAGCGAACTTGCGCATCTCGCTGTGTATGAAGTTGATAGTGCTTTGCAGTGTCTTGACCTGCTGTGGTATGCTAGTGCGATTATGTGTCCATTCTGCTATCTGTGCCATGTCTGGCAAGCTGAAAACTTGTATGCAACTGAAATCTTTGCCCACACCTGCGCTAGGATCCAGCGCAACCAGATAGGTCTTGTTGGGTTTGATGTGCTCGTACCAGCGAGTCTGCCCAGTCTTGAATATGGGTTCTACACCCTGTAACTGCAGCAGCGTGCTGGCATTGATCAGCGTTTCGTCAGCAGTAACAAACTCGCAGCCATATTCTCTGCGGAAACGATCAACGCTTATCTTAGCACGTTCCTTGTCAGCCCACACTTCGTCGCGTCCTGGTACTTCGCTGTAGTGTGCAGTAAATGCTGCAAAACCATTTACACCAAGTCCATCTGCAGTGTCGTTGCCATAATCATCTACAGTCTTGTTAGCACCAAACCATATTTCGGCAAACTTGTCTTCGTCGCTGTTGGGGGTGCTTGTAATGATGCACTTACCGCCAGTTGCCAGCGTTGGGCTCATAGCAGTCCAAAACTCTTCTGCGATACGAGGTTTCACGAATGCAAACTCGTCTAGGTACAGCAGAGAAATTGACATACCGCGTCCGCTGTCTGGTGTAGTAGTTGTTGCCTTGATGCGCGAGCCGTTGTCAAACTTGATATCTTGCACGTTGTATGTTGCAACACCTGCACGCAACCAATCGGGAAGTTCTTCGTATGCAAACTTCACGCGATCCATGATCTCATTGGCTGCACGGAACTTGTTAGCAGCGATGAGAACTGTTACGTCATTGTTAAACATGGCATACCATAAGAGGTATCCGGCAGCGGTTGTGGTCTTGCCGCTTTGCCTTGGCAACAGTGCTATCACTGAAGTGTTGTTCCAATAACAGTTGATGAGTTTCTTCTGATAATCGTATGCTTCAAACGGCATTCGACCCCTAACAGGGTGTTGTATCTTCATGTAATTTTCCATGAAGTACAAGGGATCCTTGGCGCAGCGTGCAATCTCACGGATCTGTGCAGGTGTGTAAGTGGTCTTTTTATTGGCCTGCTTTACAAGCTGGAAGTCTATGTCGTTTTTTGCCATGTGTCACTCAAGAGAACAGCGGCATTATGCCGCTGTTACTTATGGTTAAACTTACCAAAACTATTAATTCATGACGTCTTGACGGCCAATATGGCTAAGAGGACTGCGACTACCGTCGGTTACAGGCTTCTCGTCTGCAAATGGATCCTTATCAAATGCATCGCGAGCGTTGGCAGTTAGTGGGCTCTCAGATCCAGCATTGCTTGTCTCAAGTTCGGCTTCCATCAAGTAATCTGTGTACTGCTCATTAAGTGCTGCAAACAAGCTGTTGGCACGTTCTGCCATCAGCGTGTTGTCGCCGATCTTACCAAAACGCTGGTTGATATGCGGACCATTCCATTCGTAATCTTTCACGTCGAGTGGTTCACCAGCTTCTGCGTGCTCGTCATGTCCAAAGTCATGATCAGCATTTTCCATAGCAACTTCGTCGCAGGTACATTGTCCATCCGAACCGCCACAGCTAGAGCAGCTGTTATCGCACGAGCATTCTCCGTCCGAACCGCCGCAATCAGGGCAAGTTGCACCTGCTGCTACACCATAGGGCATACCAGCTCGCGGAGCCGCTACCACTATTTCTGCGGGTGACTCGCCACGACCAATACCTGCCATGGTTAGCAAGCGCTCAAGCTTGTCAAAATCTTCATCAGTGGCTGTTACTGAGATGCTCTTGTGATTACCTTGATCATCTATGTTTTGATTCATCACGATGTTCATGCTTTCGCGCAGCTGCTTTTGGCTTTCGCTGTATGCATACACATACCCAGCAGTGTCTGGGCCATTGTTAGTTGCACCTGGGCCAGCAAACGGTGGTGGACCAAGTGGAGCATCTTCTTCCATGCCACTAGCAAGTATCTTGTTGATTCGTTTTATAGCAGCACGGAATACGCGATTCTTATCTGCATCAGATAACTTTTCTAATTGACGGGCAAACTTTTCCAGCTCGTTCATTTCTAAGAAATCTTTAAATTCTTCTACGGTTTTAAAATCGTGTTGATCACCCGACCCGACAACCCCCTGATCTTCGTACATGTCTCTAACAGCAGATACGATATCGCGTGCCAGTGCTTTTGCATCGGATGATGTACTTGCAGCTTCGCGTATGCGTCCATGACCTGTAATACCGGTGTCATCATAATCACTTTTCCCGCGGAATACCTTATCAACTCCGCGCTTAACAGCACCCATTACTCGTCTACGATCTTCATTTGACAATTGGTTGTACCTGTCTTCATACGAATTTTCGTCGTCGTCGTTGCCTGTCGTATGATACTGATCAGCTAAAAATCCGCCGAACTCCATGTCATCTTCAAAGTCCCACCTAAAGCCCTGACGTGCGTAATCTTTAATAATAGAATCTGTTATTTCGCGTGCCAGTGCTTTTGCATCGGATGATGTACTTGCAGCTTCGTTTACCTTTTCATCATACTCAATGTCCTTGGTAACACGACGACCAGCACGCTCAGCTTTGTTGTCTTCTGCACCGCGCTTGGCACCGTGTATACCGTCCTTTTTGCGTTCGTCATACTCAATATCGCGTGCAACTTTACGACCTGCACGTTCAGCATGATCGTCACGGCTAGTATCACTATCCATCATCTCGCCGCGACTATCTTCCATCTGTATGGTGCCTTGATAGCCGTCGCATTCTTCCATGCCATGCACAGGGCACGCTTCGCCTTCTGCAGTCATCGTGCAACCTTCTGCTTCGTGCAGCCTGTCGTCTATACCCTGTGTGCCCAAGGACTCAATAGCCCTAAGTTTGCCTAATATGCTATGGAAATCCATGATTTAACCCTTCCTTACGAATGCTGGTTTGTTTGGAGCACGCGGAGCGCCCATGTTTACGCGATTGCCTTTATCGTCTTGATAAAACTTGTACAGATGCTTGGCACCGTCATCAAAATTGCCGTTGGCTCCCAGACCGCTACGAGGCGTTGGGTCAGCTGGCATGTTCTTAAGAGTGCGTGTTACTGGCTTGGGTGTGTCGTACCTAGCATTAAAGTCAGCCATGTCCTGCACTGGTTCGCTGGGTTTGACCTTGTTCATCTCTATCCAGCTAAACAGCGGCGCGGGTGCATCGTATTCATCAGTTGGTCTAGTAGCTTTAGTACCAGCGAGATAATCAAGGAATCGCTTGTTATAAGCGTCCCCGTAGATGTCAGTGGTTATAGGTTGTTCAATGTCTTGGTAGAGCCTGTCAGTGCTGAGACGTGCTGCAGGATGCAGATCTTTTTTGGCAGCATCGGCACGGAAGCCAAGTTCTATCATCTGTCTATCAGCACTCAGTTCAACTGGCTCTGTAGCAGTACGAACCACTATGTTCTTCTCTGGTACATTTAGTACCTCACGAAGCCCTTCCATGGTCACATAGCTGCTGAGCGGCATGGTTGTGATGAAATTGATCTGCCAAACCTTTTGATTTGGCTGATCTGAGAAGTCTAGCGTGTCGCCTGCTAGCAGTACTGGGTTTGTCATTTCAATCAACCCAAATTGATGCAGGTAGTTTTCTACCGCGTTTAGCTGATCGTCGGACGGCTCTGCCGCTAGCTTGATCACGAACCCATATTCTTGGGTGCTTTCAGCGATATACTCTTTAAATGACTTCATGGCAAAAGATGCTCCAATGTGGCAGTTATTTAGCGTCTCTGTTGATTTCGTCGAGCTGTTTCAACAGCTCATTGCGATCCATCAGAGTGGCTTTGACATCAAGAGGATCATCATCAGTCTTTTTAGTTGCTCTGTCTAGCTTTAGCTTGTCTAACTGTAGCTTTAGCATCTTGAGCTTCTTGTCTATCTTGTTGTTCTTAGCATCAACTGCTATCTTTAGCATCTGGCTGCTGCTGCTGAAAATCTCACCTGCATGGCGTATTTCCACGTTCATGCCAAGGTCCTGTAGATCCATGTGTGCCTTGATAGCTAGATCAGCAAGCTCGTCCATTTCTCTATCATGCTCGTCTTTGCCACGTGCAGCACTAAGCTGCTTATCAATGTCGTTTGCCAGTGCCAGTGCAGCATGTATATCTTCGTCACTTGGCACGTCAACTTCTGCAACATCGTTGGTGCTGTCTGTATCTTCTTCAGCAGATTCCATATCAAACGTGTCTTCTAGCGTCTTGAACCTATTGGCCATCAGCGTTTCCTCTTGGGCTTTGTGATATATATGTCACTTTCAGTGAGGATCCTGAAAGTCATGCCATTCTTCTTGCAGAAACTCATAGCTGCTGCCCACTTAGCTGTGTTTAATATGAGGCTTACTTTGTCGCGCTTGCTCTTTGCATTCTCGACCATTGCTTCTTTAGCAGGCTTAACTTCTACTACTTCTGCTCGACGCTTACCATTCTTGTCTTGATATAACACCATGAAATCTGGCACGTATTGGCTTGGCTTTCCGGTCAGCGGATTGATATATGGTATTCGTATGCTTTCGCTAGCCCACTGTATCACGCTGGGATGAGTGTCTAGGAAGTTCATCACTGTGAGTTCCCAGCTGCTGCGAAATGTTACTTCTTGTTTTCCAAGTAACTTGGCTGGGTTCTTAGGTATGAATCGACCTTGGCTATACTTACTCATGTTTAGGTGATCGCCGCAGCTATGGTAGGCCCGAGAGTGGGATTTTTAACCCATAATGGTTGAGGGTTTATGCCGACATATCCCAGCTGACTGGTGGGCAAGCGTATGCTGTTTATGGTAGCCAAGAAGTCATTCATGAGTATGCCTTTCTTGAACAAGTCAGTCACCGGCTGACCAGTTTGGCTTGCATAATAAGTAGCCATGTTAGCTAGCACTTCAATCAACTGTTCTGGTACATTAGGACCGCCAAACATACCTTTGGCTAGGTCATATGTATTGGCACTCATGCTGGTTACATATCGAGCAGGTGCTTGCGATAGTGCATAGTTGGTATAGTCATTTGTACCTGCTAGTGGCACACCACTTTGATCAGCAAACTGCCAACTGCCACCTTGATTGGTACCTTTGATTTGTCCACTTTGTATGGCCAACTGTTTGCGTATATTGTTTTGGATGATATCTCTGCTACCAGACATGTGCGCTTCCTATCACTCTACCGAATAATTTCTATAGGGTATAACCACCGGAGGCGGTTCATTGTCAGATGGATCGCCTCCGTATATGAACGGGTCGTTTAAGTATCCAAATGTACCGACTGTGTTATTAGACAGTGCTGCTCTTTCAGCCAGATTTGGTCCAAACTGTGGTTCCGGGGCTGGTTGATAGTTTGCAGAATTGTAACCGGTGTATATACCGTTATTGTCATAACCCGGACTTCCAATTTCAATCGTAAGGGAAACTTCTCCGGACTGTATCCTCCTGCGTGCCGCAGCAATCTGTTGATATTGTGTACGATATTGACGACCATAATTACCATAATAGGTATTAAACGGAGTCGGGTTGCCTATCTCAACATGTGGTAGTTGTTGCCCAGGTCTGCGTATGGGTAGTGCAGTGTTCAGACCAGTATCATTTGGCGCACCCGGTCTATAACTAGTAAGCCCAGTTAACGGATCAGTGCTTACTACAAAATTACTACCAACTGATACACGTATACCTATGCTACCAAAATTAAAGTTGCCAAACGATCCAAGCAAGTTGTACACACCAGAACTACTAATAGGTGTAAATGTGTCGGCGCTATCTACAGCTATCCATTGGTTAGCACCAGGCAGCTGCCCGTTTGGTACCCCGGCAATACCGAAATTTTCACCGGGTGGTAAGTCGCTAGGCTCATTTGCAAGCCCGCCGGGCGGATATACTGTGTTAGTGTCACTAACACCGCTAGCATACTGGAAGTTTGCAGTCGGTTGCATGGTTGTTTGATTTGGTGCATTTCTGACACCAGACACTAACGTGTTATAGCTTGTACCAGACATACCAAAATTTGAAATAATACTGCCACTAGGACTAGTAATGTCAGATGTTGTATCTAAGTTTCTCTTCTTAAAACTTATAGGACTATCTGGGTCGCTCTTCACTATAGGTGTTTGAACACCGTTTGGTTCTAGTGTAGGAAGACCAACGTCAAACCCAAATTGGTTAGCCATCCCAGGAGTGAGTGTACCAGAGTCGTATTGCAGAGTTTCATATGTGAGACTCAGCTTCAGATCTTCAAGGCCCGAATCAGCAGTATCATAGTTTCCCCAATCAATGCTAGCTATTTTTGGATTTAGGTATTGGGTTAAGGTGTATTGTTTACCAAACAGTGCATACACATCTAAGCTAGTGAAGAAGTTTACCTGTTCTGCAAGCGGGCGTAGTCCCCATCCTGTGCTATCATCAAAAGTGGGGTCGGTGGGGTTAGACCCCATGGTCATAGAAGTCTTTAACCTAGCATCACCAAAATAATACACAAAATATTCTATCCACAGATTGAAAGGCTTGTTATCAACTGTGTCGTACAATGAGATGTTAACTGGTCGATACTCGGTCTTTGTGTATGCATATCGCTTACGATTATATTGGTTTAACTCTTTCTGGCTCAGTTCCACATTTGGTTTGTCAACCGTCTTTATCTTGAAACTAATACCGTTTACAGTTCCTATCGACATCTGATCAGGGAACATGCTAAGTGCTTGTGCATTGACATTGAAGGTGGCATAGAACATGTACTTGTAGCGAGGTATCGCGTACATGAGTTGCCCGGGACTTTGTGCGCCAAAGTACCAAGATGCATAAGATTTTGGTCGTAAAAGGGTAGTAGCCATACAGATATTTAGCCAAGTAAAAAGCCGCTAGTTTTAGCTAGCGGCTTTTTGTTATTGCAGTGTCTCAAGCTATATGTATTAAACCATTATTCCGCGGCCAGTCGGTAGCGGTGCCGGTGTCATGATGTCCTGATCCTGCGTTGCGTTATCGTAACGTATGGTAAGCGTGATCATCATTGATTCGCTGTTGCTGTAATCAAACTGGTCATATGCAACTGTTTCGAGGTAGCAGCCTTCAAGATACCAATTTTCAAGCACCCCGTCGTTTGATCCATCAAGTGTTTCAATCTGTGTGGTAAACTTGTAGTTGATACCAGCGAGGAAACTGGTTTGATCAAAGTGGTTCATCTGCTTCTGCAGCTGATATGCTACCAGCGTGCTGACGCTGCTATTAACATCGTCGCGCACTGTCAGTTCGATGGTCTGCCATTCTGGTTTCTGTGGCAGATACATCACGTTATTATAGCTATGTATCGGTGTGCTGTTGTGCTGTATGCTAGGACGGCCTGCAGTGGCTACCTGACGTGTCAGCTCAATCGCCGCCCCGCTTGGACCAAAGCTTTGCATGCTGACCCTGAAGCGATACTTCAGTTTAGGCATGAGTATGCCAGTACCACTGATACCAGGCACAACCGGTACACCAAATTTGCTGAGTGTGGGCTGGAACGCCATGTGTTAGTCTCCTTGTCTTGCTGAAGTATTTATACAAGAGCGGTCTGATAAATTTAAGGTATGTACAGACTAGTATCGACGACAGGCAGGCTATATAATATGTCATATGGGAACCAACAAGCATGATACATGTTGAGAAATTAGATACCAGATTTGATCTACCGAGAATGCTATCAGATATGGATCAAATCTTACAGATATGTCACTGGCACCCAGATCATCGACAGATAGGTTTAACCCATAGCCTTGGTAACGATGCTAAAGAAGCATGGTATGATGCTACAGGTAGCTTACAATATATGTGGGGAAACGACGCAGTTGACAACCACGGAAATCTTAAAAAACACCAAATTGTTCGAAAAGAATCTGATTTCTCATTTACAGTACAAGAATTTAAAGATACGATATTTTTTGAGATCATAGAAACCTTGCGATCTAATTATAGATTAGGCAGAGTACGACTGATGATGAGTCGTCCAAAATCGTGTCTCAGTTGGCATACTGACAGCGAACGGCGTCTACACATACCTATCATTACTAATCCTGGTGCACATTTAGTAATTGAAAATGAAGCTACCCATTTACCTGCAGACGGATCTGTCTATATCGCTAACACAACCTTATACCATACTGCATTTAATGCTGGATTAGAACCAAGAGTTCATTTGGTAGCATGCATGCTAGATTGACACCAAAAGTACATCAAAAAATACGCTGCAATTCAAACAGATGTCTGACTGCAATATCAATCATCTATTGCAGTATGCATTTAAATAACGATATGCAGGGATCAGAATTTTATGACAGATATTATATTTCTCACTGGATCTAAACAGTACAATGTTGTGATTAGATCAGGTGGTGTATATCAACTAGCAGCATGGCTTAGACGGTTTGGTTACACAACAAAGATAATAGATTTTTGCTATGATCTAGATCCAGCAGACATACAATCAATAATAGAAAAAAATATTGATAGCGGTACCCTAGCTGTAGGTGTTAGTACTACGTTTTGGGATACCAACGAGGATTCGTATAATAATATTGAATTAGAGCACGACGATACTGCCGATATAAGTTTTGGAGCGTCAGAGCCCTGCTGGTTAATACAGGTACGCGGAAATATAGAGGCAAAATATAAACATGTAAACTGGCTGTTGGGCGGTGCCAATAGTATGAACGATTTCAAGTTACCGTGGATAGTCTTTCACAAGTATGCCGAAGATTCAATATTAAAATGGATGGATGAGCAGAAAGGCATTAGATGCCTGCGACCAGATTTTAATATAAAAGACACTAGAAAAACTTATCAAGACAGTGATTTTATTAGACCAGAGGAATTTCTACAACTCGAACTCGGACGCGGCTGCATATTTAAATGCAAATACTGCAGCTTTCCAATGATAGGCAAAAAACCCGGCACATATCTGCGTAGTTATCAAGATCTTAGGCATGAAGTACTAGATAACTACGAACGGTACGGAACTACTCGCTATTGGTATACCGATGATACTGTTAACGAAAGCGAGGAGAAAGTTCAGATGTTGCTCGAGTTAGCACAGGGACTGCCTTTCCAGATACAATGGATAGGTTTTTGTCGAGCTGATCTGATATGGGCTCGACCGCATACAGCAAATTGGCTTAAAGATAGCGGGATGCGAAGCACTGATTTTGGTATAGAGTCATTTAACAAAGACAGCAGCAAGATAATAGGAAAAGGCTGGAGCGGCCATCATGCTAAAGAATGGTTGCTGAAACAACGACAAGAATGGAAAGCCACTGTCAGTTGGGAATTGCTGATGATAACTGGGTTACCCGGATGGACACCCAATGAGTTAGAAGCAGATGTTCAATGGTTAATAGAAAATGACATGCATTCGTGGGCCTTTAACACGTTACACATAAATCCAGAAGAGAACATCAAAGCTTATCATAGCGAATTTGACAAGCAGTATAAGAAATATGGATATGAATTTAAAGGTAAAAATCGTATCAATTGGACCAACGGGTCGTTAACCAGAGCAACAGTTAAACAACTTACTTACGATGTTATGAACAAATACTGGTCAGATTTACCAGTTGGCGGATTTCATTTGGGGGATATTTGTAGCATGGGGTTTGACATTGATCATGTGATGTTACAGACCAATCGTATATACGAATCAGACGAACTACGTGTCAAACGACAAAACTTTATAACTAGATATGTAAGAGATAACCTAACCAATTGATGTTAAATTTAACAACGTTTAAATACAAACACATCAATAGAGATCGCATAATACAATCGTAACTGGAGGCATACCCCCATGCATCAAATAGGCATGAATTACCGAGACATTATCAAGACGAGGAAAAACAAGCACAGCTTGCCACCAATAGGTCGATTACGCAAGACCATTGATCTTGACAGCGCAAGAACTCAAATCATGCATCTCATCGCAGAAAACGAAGAGAAAATTAGTCAAGGGTTGCTTGAGATGGACCCAAGCAGTACAGAGCACACATATGATCTCAAAAATAAACAAGGCAACGATTTCATCAAAAATTATGATGAAGTATACAAGCGATACAGTGTGATTGGATTCCACGAACTAACCGACGAAGCTAAAACACTGGGTAACATCATGACTAAAAAGGTCAGCGACTTTACACCAGTACAGCGACTTAAAGGTATGGTAGATACATCTAGTGAATATTATCACCCGTTCTACGACGAGCGCAACTATACCAAACCAACTGTTTATAATGCCGGTTATATCAACGAATTCTTAGGATCATTCCAAAGCAACAGTTGTCGCGCAGCTGTGGTATCGCTGTACCCAGGTCGATTCATAACCAAACATTTTGATATCGGTGCTGAATACATCACCCGACTACAGATACCCATAATAACCAACCCAGGGTCAGTGATAGGGGTCAAGACAGCAGGCGGGTGGAACGAATATCATTTACCAGCCGATGGTGGTATATTTTTTATCAATGCAGGGATAGAACATTATGCTATCAACCGCGGCGATGAGATACGATATCAGATCAGAGTATGTCTAGAAAGCCAAGAAGATCTTGAAGAGATACAACCGCACGACCCAGTAAGATTTGTAAGCGATGCTGATTTTGAACAGCATCCGTGTTCTGGCAACGATCAGCGCTATACTAATATAACCAAAGAAACGCTCAACGAGATATATCTCGAAAAGAGCGGACAAGCGAGATTAGATTAATGGTCAATACAAAACTTGAGAAATATAAGATAGTAGCAGGACAACTCCTGGTGCATGCAGCCATTGTACCAATGGCCATATATGCTAGCGGATGGGAATGGTTAGCTAGCTTTGGTGTATATTTTCTTACTATGACGTTTGGCATCAGCATGCTTAATCATAGGTATCTATCACATCGGTCTATAGATTTCCGCAGCAGGATACTTAAATTAGCATGTTTATTTCTCAGCACAGTTGCCTTACAAGGATCTAGCTTGGCTTGGGTGGCCATGCACCGGGAGCACCACGCACACAGCGACACCGATAAAGATCCACACAGCCCCAAAAACATTGGGTTCTGGGGCAGTTATTTCCTTAGCATGATGCATACCCCAAATGTCAAAAGGTTCGGCTTAGACCTATTGCGCGACAAAGATGTGCTGTTTTTCCATAAAAATTACTGGACTATTAACATAGTATGGAGCGTATTGCTAGCCGTTTGCCTTGGCCCGATGTGGGTGTTAGTATTACACTGGATACCCGCAATGTGGCAATGGCACGGATCTAGCATAGTAAATGCACTGGCACATACGTCAATGCATGTGCCTAAGATAATAGGTTATCGTAATTTTGATACCAACGAGAATAGCAAGAATCTGCCACTCTTTGCTATATTCACGTTTGGAGAAGGCTGGCATAACAATCACCACGAAAAACCATATAGTTACAATTTCCAGCACCGCTGGTTTGAGATAGACATCATAGCAATAGTAATAAGATTACTACGTACTATGAGGTTGGTTACTATCAATGCCTGATGCAGTATCGCAGTCGTGGTGTGCACTACCGTGGCAAGGGATAGTGCTGCAACCGTGGGGCGATGTACAGGTGTGCTGCTTGGTTGATAGTGTTAGACAATCAGACATAAAAAATTACTTAGCTAGCGCAGAGCTACAAGATCTTAAAGATTCAATGTTAGCAGGAGAACGACCTGCAGCCTGCAATGTGTGCTGGAAAAACGAAAGTCAATCGTTGTCTAGCTGGCGACAAAAGAAAAACCTGCAGCTGTCGTCACAACTAACTGCAGAACAAGCCGGGGATAGATTATTCCACCGCACTAACTATATCGAGTTATATATCAGCAACAAGTGCAACAGCAAATGTCGCATGTGCAAACCAAAATGGAGCACAGCATGGATACCAGAGTATCACGACCAGGAAATCAAGAGCATATTCGGATATTCAGCTGAGCTTGAAAAGAAAGTTGTACGTTATAACCATCTTAACATTGAACAATTAGACCAACTGCTGGATATTATCAATAACAAAGACGAACACACTTGCATCAGCTTGCGCGGCGGAGAACCATGCTATGCAGATGAAACTATGTATCTGTTGTCTAACATCAAAGATAAATCCAAAGTTAGCTTAGATCTAACCACCAATGGTACTATATTAGATGCAGATTTTTTAGATCTAATTTCTCAGTTTAATGATATATTGTTAGGTGTTAGCATTGATGCCAGCAACGGATTGAATCAATATATCAGAGGCAACGAAACTCCAGTACCAAAAATTCTAGAAAACACAAAGAGCTTCTTAAAATTAGACAACGTGACGCAGTTCTTTATCAGTAATACCATCATGATTTACAATGCATTTGATAATCATAAGTTGAAAACCGAATGCGAAAAATCGTTGGGATTCGTTCCGACATACGACGACAAAGTTCTGTATAATCCAGCGCATCTCAAGATTCACATATTGCCAGATTATGAGAAACAACTAATAACACACGTGCCAACTGCAGAAGCAGCACACACCGGTCGAGAAGATGCTGCACTTTTAGAAAAATGGTTTAGATTCACAGAGCGGCTTGATAAACTACGAGGTCAGGATGTCTCGGTCAGTGTACCAGAATTGAAAACATTATACAATCACTTAGAGAAATCAGTCCATGGCTGAAATAATAATATTCAACGATATAAACGGTTTGATAGGATTTGGTAGGTATAGCGGGCCATATCGCATCGCATCCGAATTGCGATCACATGGTTACGATGTGCAAGTTGTAGAGTTTTTTGCTAGTTTGACTAAGGAAGAACTAGATCAGATATTGGATAGATATCTAGATGATACCACCATAATAGTCGGTATAGCTAGCACACTATTATCCAAATATTACTCAGATGCCGAATACGTTTCGTTATTAGAACAAAATACCAGTCTCATGCAGATCATGAACAGCAGCTGGACAGATTTGTTCCCGCAGGATGCAACATTTGTAGAACACTTTTTCAACACTATACGCAAACGTAGCAACCGTTGTAAGATAGTAGTAGGTGGGTACAAAGCTACAAAAAGCAATCATAAGATACCAAACATAGATTACTGGATATTGGGCCAAGGCGAAGGTAGCATTATAGCTTTAGCAAATCATCTCAAATATGGGGCTGATATCAAATTTTTGCACACAAATCATGCAGTGCTATTAACAGACACCATGTATCCGTTTGCAGAATTTAGCAGTAGTAAAATAACATGGACTGATCGAGACTTTCTATTTTCAAATGAAAGCATACCAATAGAAACAGCTAGAGGGTGCATCTTTAAATGTTCTTTCTGTAGCTTTAATCTCAATGGCAAGAAATTTGGAGATTATAACAAGTGCAGCGAAACCCTGCGCGAAGAATTTATATACAACTACGAAACATTTGGTATAACTGACTACATGATAGCCGACGACACGCTCAATGACAGTCAGGAAAAGATAGATCATCTACACACTACCATAACCAGTTTGCCATTTAAAATCACATTTAGCGCATACTGTAGACTAGACATCATAGATACGCATTTTGATATGGCAATCAAACTAAAAGAGATGGGGTTAACTTCTGTAAATTTTGGTATCGAAACATTTAATAGGCTAAGTGGTAAGCATATAGGTAAAGGGGCAGACCCCGACAGTTTAAAACAAACATTGCAAAAGCTTCGTAAGCTCTGGGGCGATGATGTTTATATGAGTGCTGGATTTATAGTAGGTTTGCCATATGAAACCAAAGAGAGCATATACGATACTTTTGAATATCTATACAGTGACGCTAACCCGCTATCAGCCGTAGGTGTGTATCCGTATTTTCTAGAAGGATCACCAAACATTAAATTTCCAAAAGAACAAAAGGCTACTGCATTAGAGTCTGGCTTTTCTGAGAATAAACAAGGATTAACCTGGAAGCATATGAGTAAGATTAGCGCTAATCCAGATGAATATGGTTATGCCAAGTTAGGTAATAGTTCTTGGCAGAGTCAAATTATGACCAGCGACGAAGCAAGGGCACTGGTAAAAGAGTTTCACGACAATCCTGCATGCCCACAGAAATTTAGCCTAACATATTTCCAAGATTACAATCGCATGAAGAATCTAGGATTCAAACATCACGAGATCAAAAATATGTATAATACTGATATTAATCATGTTAACGAATCACAAAAAAGAAAGAAATTGCTACGCACAACATATATGGCCAAACTCCTGTCATGATATACGTAGTAGGCACTGAATTTAGCAATGTATATACCAGCACAAATAACATTCAATACTGTCAAATGCTAAATGGTGCTATGGATATACCCTGGTACTATGCACATTATAAGTACATGATATTATCAGCTGACAGTATCAAAATACCTTGCGATGCTGATCTGCTGCCAATACCAAGGAAAGAACTTAGTGTGTTTGATAAAAAATTATACCAATTACATGTTAAGGCAGTAAAATCATGGAAGCAGTTTGAAGATTTTTACTGGCGGGTGTCACCCGAGCTTGCCAGGGAATTTGATCAATTATGGACAAGTGCAAAGGATAAACGATGATACGATGGCTTAAGAAAAAGTTTAATATTAAGACGGATATCTGGTTCGTTAGAATAGCTACCTTGTTGTCACATATAGGATTGATAGGCTCGTTCTTTATCTTCGACTTGTCAGACTATGCATTAGCTGTTACAGCAGCACTTGTTCTTTCGATCTTCATGGATCTAGGATACCACAGGTACTATAGCCACAGAGCATTCAAAGCTAGCAAGCTATTTGAGATATTAACCGTGATATGCACTATACCTGCAGGAGTAGGGAGTCCGTTGGCATGGGCAGCACTACACCGTTTGCACCATAGCACATCTGATACTGCTAACGATCCGCATAGTCCAATACATTTAAGCTTGTTGCAGATGTTGAGTCTAGATTACGACTATACTAAGTTTGATAAAACCATATTCTATACCAAAGATTTCTTAAAAGAAAAGATACATGTATGGTTACACAAGCATTATTTTGATCTAGTATTTGCACTTTACATTGCGACGTTTGCAATCAGTCCAAAATTATTCATGATCGTGTGTGCTTGGCCTGCAGTCTATAACTATTACACCTACATGGTTACCAACTACCTAGAGCATGTCAATTTCCCACTAAGCGAACGCCCATTTGAATCAGGCGACAACAGCGTTAACAACATATTTCTCAACTGGGGAACGTTGGGACACACTGGATTGCACAACAACCATCATCATCGACAGGGTGGGTGGCGGTATGATATAGGCGGCAGTTGGTGGGAATTCGACAGTGGCAGATGGGTAGCGCTGTTGTTTGATCGACTAAAGCTTATAAAACTGCCAGCTGTTTAAAGTAGCCAGGATCCGCTAGCGTCTTTATGGAACTTCTGATCTAACATGCTTTGCATCGGTTGGTCTATCAGGCGAATCTGCCGCCAGTTGTCTTGCCAAACAATATTATCCAACGATGCCCAATATGCATATTGCCATGTGTGCTTTTCGTATACTAGATATGGTAGTATCTGCCATTTGGCCATTATGAATTGCTGCCCTAGAGAATTAACAGAATCCACATGATATCTGCGCCTGCGTCTATGACGTAGCGACGATAACCACATGGCACGCTCGTTGCCAAAATTCATGGTTTGATATATATTTCTAATACCCACACTCTCTATCCATTTATAAAGTTGAGGTTCAAACCAATCATCCACAAATCTGTGGTGATAAGCAGTGTAATCAGATCTCACATGCAATCGATGCGGCATTTTTATAGCTTGAATCTTAGAATCCATATCAACTTTGATAGCACCGAATGTCGACACTATCTCGCCATGGTCAAGGATTAAAAACATAACACCGTTGACGCCGTCATAAAGATCTGTCTTAAAAATCTTGTGATTCTTATTATTTTCAGGAGTTAAGGGATGGTCAAAATAGCGCTGTAATAAATCAATGCAGGAATGATTATACGTTATAATTTCCATAACAAGCAGTATCTTTAATTCCAAGTAAGACTAAACAATGCCCTGTCTGAGGCATTCACAAATTTCAATAATACCCCTTGCTTTACATGTTCAATTTTATGATCTGCGTACCAAGATAAAATCTCACTTAGACTTTCATTATAGAATCGAAAATCATTGATTGCTAAGCAATGCTCGTCATTGCTGCCACTACTTGGCAGAGTTATAAATCTACCATATTGAGTTGACTGTGTCATTTCCATCACAATATCCTACTAATCATAAATGGCAACGCACTATACATTGCACACACTCATTTTATCTCAAAACGATTTACGTTTTGGTATCTTACTATCAGCCGAGCTTACACATGCGTTGCTAATGCATACCATCGGTGTGTCAAATAGTTTAAATCCAGTTTCGATATAACCCAATGGTTTATCGTCACAACTGTAGCTGCGTTTGATCGCACCATCTGGTTCTCGTATGATGATGCTACGATACCCGCTTTCGCACGCCCAACCTTTGAAGCTGTTAAACTCAAACGCATTGAATCTTTCGGCTTGATCCATATACCATTTCTTGCCAGTGCTATCTTCAAACTCAACCTGCATGATCTGAGGTACTGTAGCATCATCGCCGTTTTCAATGCTCATCTTCTGCATGCTTATGCGCGGCTTTGGGCGCTCTACTTTGCTTTTGACTGTAGTAAAGTCTCTCTGGGGCATACCATTGTGCAATGTAGCTAGCTGCTCTGGGCTGTATCCGTTTACCACTTTGCTAGCAGTTGGATCGCTTTGAGGTTTAAGTGTAACGTTAATGCCCCTGCTTAAAAAGTACTCGGCTTCTTCGTACAACGTATCGAACCACTCTGGAACCATAACTGTGTTAACAGTAACTTGTATGTCGTTCTCTTGCAGATAAACCAATTTATCGGCAAATTTCTCAGTATGGCCTCTTAGATCGCCTTGCTTTATACCTTGTTCTCTGTGCCAGCTAGCAGTGACACTAACGCGGTGCAAATCTTTAGTGGCATTGACATATTTTTCAAAATATCGCATACCCTGGCTAACATTGCTAGTCATATGCACACTTTGGTAATTGCAATTTTCAGTGTCATTACTATAGTGCGTTAGTAGTCTAAGATAGTCGGGATACACAGTTGGTTCGCCGCCGCTAAAACTAAAATGAAAGCTGTTAAAATTTCGTTCTCGGCTTTGGCGTTTAATCTCGTCCATTGTCATAGCATTGAGCTCAAACGGGCGATAATCTTTGGTATCGCTACGTGCATATGGCCAGCAATAGCTACAATTATAATTACAGAATCGTCCTAACAGCCAACTAACACAGAATATATCTCTATACAGCAATGTACGTTGACCAAATTTTGTTATGTCCTGGAATGGTATTTGTGTAAAGTCATACTTGCTTAGATGAAGCTGTTCACTCATACCATCGCCTGTCCTGCATTGGATCAATGCTTATCTCATTAATGTTTACATATTTAGGTTGATTAGTCAACCACTCTATGTATTTGGCAGCTTCGGCAATATCTAAGCATTTCCTATCTGAATGTTTGTGCTGGTTGTTTGATAATGTACCCATGCTAATGTAGCTTATCTTTGGACCAACGCCCCATACTCCGCTCAATGCAAGTGTGTTGCAGTAATCTCGAAGTGCCTTCTTATCAGCATTATACAACCAAACTTTACCGTTTTTCACTCTATCAGTTGTACTACCGACGCAGACTATATGCATCCAATGATCAGCAGCAATACACTTTTTATATACAGTATCTAATAAGACCGTTTGATTAAATTTCCATAAAGCCGAGTTATTAATAAACACATCGTGTTGCAAGCACACTTCTGCACATCGCTCTTGGTCCCTAGCTGTAGTTAAATCGTATCCGGTTGATCGACTAATGAAAGTAGCAGCTGGATAGATAGCTACAAGTTCTTTAGCTATACCAACTGCCGGATTGCCGGTGATGCATATTTTCATATCTTAAGTTCTTGTAGTTCAGTGTGTAATTCGCCAAGTAACTCTTTCCATGTTAGTTTTACAGATTGAACATTGTCTAACGTATTACTAAATTCTACAAAATCTTTCAATAATTTAGAATTATCGTGAGATTTTAATATCTTTATCTCATTGTAGATGAGATCGTAAACATGTGTCTTTTTTTGATCTGTCCATCTAACATGAGTTTTATCAACTATAGTTGTTGCATACTCTTCTAATTGTGCTATTATTTTTGCTTTATACTTCGGAGGTAGACATTTAATACTTAAAAATTTCGGAAAATCTACTCGGTGCGATACCAGCTTGCATTCCATACGTTCGGTAAAGAAATCAAAAAATTCCGGTAGCTGGTGTATATTATAAATCTGGACAGTAATTTGAGGTGACATTACAACATTGCGACGTTGCGACACAGCATCTATATTATCTATTAGTTGTTGCCAGTTAGCACCTTGCCTGATATAATCGTACATATCTCCCATACCATCTATACTAACATGCAAGTGTACTTCTGAGAAATTATCCCAGATATCAAATATTTTAGTTTTACCAAAAACAATATTGGTTAAATTTGTAGCATACTTTAGTTGTATCTGGTGACCATACGGTGCAAGTTTTTCTAATACCTTATAATGTATCGGATCAATAAGAGGTTCTCCGCCTGCAAATTCTATTATCCTAAAATGCGGTAACAATTCATCAAATTCTTTCCAGAACGTTTCGTCGTCCCATGCACTTAGATACGGACTAGTCATTTTATTGACCTTGTCATATGTACCCTTGTTATTAGTAGCCATGAGATGTTCAATAGTCTTCCAGTCACTAAACCAACTAGTACTATCTAATGGGTGGCACATACGGCATTTTAGATTACAAAAATTGCTTAACTTTAATTCTAAAACCGGAATTTCAAATGGAATAGCATACTCGTCGTTGCATTTAGACAATTGGGGAGACATATATGAACGTTCGTTATTGAGACGCTGGCGCATGCTTATAACGCCTACATCTTCTTGATTCCAACATATATTACACTCTGCTGGACGTTCGCCAGATAACATGTCTTTGCGTATCTGTCTGTAACGATCACTGTTCCATATCGAACTTAATGGCTGTTCTTTAATGTTACCAACTGGTAAGCTACGACAACAGAGTTTAATGTCACCGTAGGTTTTAGTAGCTACGTGAGTAAAAGGCAAGATGCAGAAACTCTTGCTTTGTTTTGCTCGATCTATGTTCTTACTGTTCATGTTTTCATTCCGGTAATCTTGCACCAAATTCTAAATACCTTGAGTAGTTAGTTGCGTGCTTATTTGTATCTATACAGTGTTGTAGCCAGTTGATACAATTCTGTATCTGTTTTTCATAGTTTGTCCTATGAGGCGATGCAGTAACATCAACTTGCGATAGTCGATCAATTGCATCGCGTAGCGCATTAACTGGTAGCACATTGGCATGCATGAAATCTGGATATTGCAAACGTGTTGTTATCCAACGAGTGTTAAAATCTCGCATGATGTGTGTTATGGTGCTATCAAGCGAGAGTGCATTCATAGCGCTAATGCATGTGGTTACTTTTGACTCTAGTAAATTGTCGCCCAGTTCAGATTGCACAGTTCTCAGATTGTCTACAATGTCTGTCCAGATACTGTTCTTGCGTATATGTGCATTAAGCTCTGGACTGCCGTCTATGCTAATAGTTAGTTTAATGCCTTTGAAACGTTTCCAAATTTCTAATATTGAGATCTTACGATTGAAGTTTAGCTTGGTTAGATTGGTATTGTATTTCAAGATTACCGACCCCGGGGTCGGTAATCTGTCTATGATCTTGAGATGTAACGGATCAAGCAACGGCTCACCACCAGCAAATTCCAATTCTTCTATGTGCTCAGCAGCAGCTAGAAAGTTCTCAAGAAAACTAGGATTAGATTCAAACCTATTGATGATAGGGTTGTCTTTTAGATTGTACGTTGCAATTATATCGTCTATGTGTTGCTGATCGCCATCGCTGTAAAATTCCTTTACCTTGTCCCAGTCTTTCAGCCACGGGGTGCTGTCTTTTGGCCAGCACATTCGGCATCTGAGGTTACAAATGTTGCTCAGTTTCAATTCCACTATTGGCACTGACCACGGCAACGTACCAGTCCGGATCCATTGGATCACGCGGTCTCGATATTTAAAGCCTCGTTCGGCGTTGTGACTCTGGCGCAGACTTTGTATGTTGTTATCTTCCAATTTCCAACATGCACTGCATTGGGGTATTCGTATGCCCTGTACAAGATCAGTTCGCACGTTGCTATAGAGTTTACTATTCCATAGATCTTTGATGCTAGTGTTGTCAATGTTGCCTATCTTATCACTTCTGCAGCACAGCTTAAAATCGCCGACGGTAGTTGTGCTATAGTGTATAAATGGCACTATGCAAAACGTGTCAGACGAGATCGCTGTGCCAGTTTCGGATAGTACAGCATCTTGCATCGCATCAAATGACATCATTACCAACTCGCAAGCGCTTTATATGATCAGGCCTAGCCTTGCTTAATTGTATATCTGCTGCACACGTACAGCGAGATTTAGTACAGGTTATGGTATCTGTTGGCATCTCAAAACCGTCATAGATGTTACCCAATGGTTTTCCAACTCGGCATATTGCACGCCATACTATACCTTGGTTGTCTATGGTGATATTTTGTATGCCTGCCCAACACTCCCAACCTCTAAAGTCATTTTGTTCTTGCGCTAGCAGGTTGTTGACATTGTCTTCAGCATTGCTGCCGTCATCATAATGTACTATGATATTGTTGAAGTTAGTAGTGTTAGCCATGTTAGATACCCATTTCCATGAATTGCATCTCGTCGTCACTATAATACGGAGACGTAATATCGTAACTATCCAACTGATAAACTCCGTCTAGTCCGCTACGATGAGGACGCAGGTAATCGCGCGATATTGGATCATACTGCGGGCGTATGCGCCTAATCACGTATCTAACGCCGTGAACCTTCATAGCATTACATATCTCGTTTGTTTGTTCCATATACCCTGGCAAGAACATAACATGCGTATGGAATCCTCTATAACTACCTGCTGCTGTCATGCGCTGGCACTCGTCATGTATACCTATTATTGTATTGATAACCTTATCATGGTACGCAAACTCAAAATGGTAGCTAACGATGACATAATCTAGATACTTTAATGCTGCGATATACTTTTCAAGCGGAACACTTCCGTTAGTTGTTACGCTCATTTTATACACACCCATGTTCTTTGCTAGTTGCAATAGTTCGAGTATTTTTGGATGAGCAAATGGTTCTCCGCCTGTAAAGGCAATTTTTAATTTTCGACCATTTTGCTTAGCAGCGTCTATCAATCTAGACACAGTTTTTTGAAACACATCAACTGACACATGTGGGCTCTTACGATCGTGAGTGCTTACATCACAATACGAGCAGTCGTAGTTGCATCGCTTTCCTAGATTCCACTCAACTCGCAAGAGCATGTCTTTAGACGGAAGATTATCTTCAATGCCAACTATCTGTATCATTTACTAGCCTCAGGTTCCATGTGTTTTGATAATAAGAGATCTGGCATGCAGTTGCAGTATTGCATGGTACATGTTTGAGATGTAGTTGGCAATTTTAGATCCATGCTTTTAAAATTACCAAGCATCCCTCCTACACCGCAAGTGCCGCCCCATATATCACCTTGTTGATTTATAGTAAGCTTATCTATGCCTATGTTGCACTGCCATCCGTAAAACAAGTTTTTCTTTTCTATTATAGTATGAGCATCTATCTCTTCTCGTGTGTTACCGTCTATGAGATAGCTGGGATGGTATGCACTTTTGTACTTAGTAGCTCTATAAATCTTGTTACCAGTTAACCATTCAAGTTGGCTATCTGTATAATCTATGACCGCAGAATCTCCTTGCCAGCGGCGATCAACTGGCTTTAGTTGCAGACTACCCCCAGTCATCCCAGTTTTTACAGCAGAATAAAAGTCTACAACCCTGTCCCAGCTCTGCGGCCATGCCAAGAGTAGTACCGTCTTATCTTCTAAGTTTACACTATTGAAATTGCTAATGAATTGTTGGATATTTGGCGTTTGATCAACGTGTAGTGAGAACACAACAGAATCTAGATTAGCAGATATGTTAGCCCAATAGGACGGCTTTCTAAATCCGTTGGTTATCAATTTAACCCTAGCCGATCTAGTTCTTGCTTCTTCAACAAACGTATTTAGATCTCGCCATAATGTTGGCTCGCCGCCGCTCAGTATTAGCAGGATATCGCGATTAGTAGCAGCAAGCATATCCAAAAATCGCAAGGCTTGTGTAAGCTCTGGCCAACTAGATAACCCGTTTTTGAGATCATCGTTGCAATATGTACAATTATAATTACAGCTATTACCAAGTATCCAATCTACGGTCAAGTAGGGATTAGTGCTGTGTACCTCAGTATAGCTCATTGAATTCTCGCACCAAGGTGCTTATGTTTTCACTGCGGCTTGAATCAAGAGCTTTGGTATACTTTACAAACTCATCCCACTTATTGTTCCAGTCGTCGCTCATCATATAACTAATGATGCCATCAACTTTAGGTTTATGTGTGTATTTTTGTAGCCTATCTGACACGAGCTGTTTGAGTGCAAGTGGTAACACTCGTATATTAAGACAGTCTGGATGATTCAGTATGTTAAAATATATCTGTATATCACCGAGGCTATCAACGTAATCTATCAGTTCTGGCAGCTGCAGTATGTTATAAATCTGCACAGTACAGTGCACTGACAAGGTACACTTATTTCTAGATCGCATTTCTAAAAAGATGCGCAGATTTTTATCAATGCTTTTCCAGTTTGCCGGATAACGAATGTAACGATTGAGATCTCCAAATGCATCAATGCTAGCATTTATCTTTATGCGTTTAAAGTGTTCCCAATAATCAATCATACGCTGTGGTATGTTTGTTAGATTAGTGTTATATTTTAATGTTATCTTTTTGGCAACATCCAATTCAATCAAACGGTCAAAAAGGTCATATTGTGCCTTGGCTAACGTCGGTTCGCCGCCAGTGAGGTATATCTCTTCTATCGTGTTGCTAAACAATGCAAGATTATTCCAGACTTGCGGATCATTTGGCCAGTCCATGCTACTTAATCTAGCATGCTCATCAGTGCTTAACGCATCAGCAATTAATCCCCACTCGTCAACCCATTGATTGCTAGCATATGGATTGCACATGCGGCATTTCAAGTTGCACAAGTTACCCAATCTTAAATCTACATATTTGACTTGCATTGGAGAATCAACTGTAGGATTGTCAACAGTCCAAGCTTGATTCCACCCTTGCCGTGCAGATCTAATGCCAGCATCTTCTTCTCGCCAGCAACGTTCGCATATTTCAGCTTTAGTACCGTTCAACATTTGAGTTCGTAGATCGCGCAGGGTCTTGCTTTCCCACGCATGCTCGATGTCTTTATCGTTAACACGATATGCGGTGCCGTCGTCGCGCAATATCAGATTCTTACCAGGCGTGCTGTTACAACACACACGAAGCTGCCCGCTTGCGTTGGTTGCTAAATGCATCCAAGGTAACACACAAAACGTGTTACTCATTTAAGAGTTTCCAACAGTTGGTCAAAGCTACGGCATATCATCTCTTCAAATCCGTCGCCCCATAGACCGTGTATGATCATATGGATGCGAGGCTCTGTGCCAGTGTGCCGCACTGCATGATGCCTACCTATGTCAATAGCCCGCACTTCGCCTGGTTGCCAAGGTATAAGCCCTGCATCCTCCATAGCGAATTCAACACCTGGTGGATTGCTTATGGCAAGATTAAATGCTGCCATGCTGCGCTTGTCGTAGTCAAAATGCGGAGTAATATACCCGCCAGGTTCTAGCAGCATGAAGCGTACTCGTTGAAACTTCTTGAACGGCCATTGATCTTGTAACCATGCCTTGGTAACCGGGCAGTGATCAGCTAGTTCGGTCCATTTATAGTCTGGCAAATCATCTGTCGTAAACAACTTTTCAACGTTTACATAATACTCCTTTGGCTGAGTGAGGTGCACGTCTTGTCCGTGTATAGCCATGCTGTACCAACCAGGATTTTCTTCGCCGCGATGCTTTACAAATTTATGCGATTGTGCCAGAACTTCGCGCAGCATTCCTTCGTGCGGTACAGGGATATCTAACTTTAAGCTCGGACAGTTACTATGATGCATCACCCACTGGCAATACTCTACTTTCAATGCATTATCATTGCGCCATTCTTTGAATTTATCAGGTCTAGAATTTAAGCATTGATAATGCGTAAATTCCATACAGCGATCTACAAATGGCATTAGTTGTTCCATGGTAACACCTTAAATTTATGATTGATAGGTACAGCCAGTGCATCAATTGGTGCAACATACATCATATTTTTTAACGTCGGGTGTACATAGTGCAGCTGTATATCTGCATCTAATTGAGATAATCTAGTCATCATTTTATCATGCATCTTCATGCGATTCTTCAAGCTGAAAATCATTGTTGTTGGCAAATAATGCCATATATTACTCAGGTTCACGTACACTTTGCGTTTGCTATGCACCCCTTGCGAAAATGCCCACCAGTCATTTTCATCAAATACATTTGCACAATTGAAATGGTAGGTTAAGGTTGGCATAACCGTATCTATCCATTCTCCAAGACCGTTTTTCATTTCTGCATCAATTATTTCTTGCATTGCAGATATTTCGTTCAGATCAGATGCACGGTAAAATCCTCTAAAAAATTGAGAATCTCTAGGCCATATGTAGCTGTTGTTTAAGAATTCGTTTAGCGATCCGCCTCGATAATTTGCAACTAATTTACCTGCCATGTCCAGCGCCAATGGACTGATATCGTTTATCATAACAGTAGTATTTGTTTTCATGCGCAGCATCCAGGGTATTAGAATTGCATTAATACCTCCTGCTGGGAACATGCATATGTCAAAAGTTCCAACGTGTTCGTCGGGAACATAAATGACTGATTCTGTATTTGAAACGAAGTGAACAGTTGTCTGCAAATCGTAACTCATTGGACCTAACTTAGTAGGCCAGTCGCCTTCAACATCTGGGTAATAATAGTACTTGCTTAATCTAAGGTCTTTGTTAAATGGTTTAACATCGTATCCAGATTCAAGTGCAGATTTAATCAAATTCCATCCTGGTTTTTTTCCGGTATAATTCCGAGATGTGTTGCCGTTTTTCACCCAGATTGGTGTATATCCGTCGTGGAAACTTTCTTCGCTACGGAGAGGTTCTATTGTTTCCCATGCAAGGTCGTCTGTTTTACCAAATTCTGGTCTGTTATGTGTTCTATACCAATCTAGATTTACAAGCAAGGTTTGATGGTGCAATTGATAATACTGATCGCCCGTATCCAGCACATGTCCCATTAGTGCAGTATTAGACAAGCCGTCTATCATAGTTGATAGTATTTGGAAAAAGTTACCATCTCTGACAAATGTCAGGCCGGGTGCACAGATTATCAGCCACTTTAAATCAGTGTCAGCTGCATCGTTTAATAGCACATCTACGCTAGGACCATAAGAGTTTGGTATCTGCCAAAAAACAGACGATTCTCCTACCCAGTAACTGGTTAGATTTTGTGTTACAGATTTTATGAAATCGTCGTTGACACGATCAAATATATCTAACCAGCCGATACCTAATCTGCGATCCTGTAGTTTCTCAAAGTATCTCACTGTGATTTATACCCCATCTATTATTTGGCCATTAATACTATTTTATCACCGTCTACACTTTTGTTCAACTTATCTCAGTGCGCACTGTGCAAGTAGTTTCATTATTTAGAAGAACTTGGCAAATTCTGCAGCATGATCTACGATGCGTTCGTTGCGCCACTTGTCGAGATGTTGAGTATATTCTACAAATGTTTGCCACTTACTTGCATCCCACACACGCTTCTGTAATTGATTCGATAAATGGTGTAACTCTGTAATACCGTCTAACCTATCAACTGCTAGATCTCGCAAGTCGTCTGGTACAACAAACGGACTGAGATAATCTGGGTTGTTACATATGGTAGTAAATGCACCGATTGCACTACCGTGTTTAAGTGGCAACGCATGTAAGAACGTGTGCAACTCTCGTAGATTTAATATGTTGTATGCTTGTATCGTGACATTGAATCCTATCAACACGTTATCTAGTTGATCATATTTGAATATGTTATTGACAACTTCGTCTAAACTATGAGCGCCGCCTCTGATATACTGATATAGCGATCCAGTACCTTCTACGCTGAACATTATCCTAACATTCTCAAATCTAGACAGTCTATCTACTATACCCGGATTGATAACTGTGCCATTTGTAGTATATTGCAGAGTGATAGATTTGTTGTGGCCTTTATCTATAAGCCAATCCAAAAACTGATTATGATATTTTGCAAGCATCGGTTCTCCGCCTTTAAAATCAATGCGACGCATGTGTTGTATGTGCGGCAGCATGCTCTGTAATTGTGCAAGATCGTGCTGTATTAGCGGCACCGGATTCTTGTTTTTCATAAACTTAGAATCAATATTTGCCAAACGCAGTTCTTCGTCAAACCATTGGTTGCTAGCCCAACTGCCACACATCCTGCACTTGAGATTACAGACGTTTGAGAAGTTTATGTCTGCTTGAATCCATACTGGATCGGTAACGTTTTCAGTATATTTGTAGCCAGTTGGTATGTATCGACCAAACTTTTCATCAAACCATATACGCCGGCTTGTACCTATCTGCTGTTCGCGCTGCCAACAGCTATTGCAACCGCTAGGCGATTCACCCTGCAAGAATTGAGACCTGATACGCTTCATTTGATCATTATTATAGGCAGCTGTAATATCAGTATCGGAACCAACTTGATCTACACCATGCGAATATTGACAGCACGGTTTTACATTGCCATTGGCAGCTATAGCGATACCATGCCACGGCATATGACAAAAATTGTTTTTATTCATTCTAGTATTTTCTTACCCAGCATGTCTGCTAGTGCTTGTAACTTGTCTGGTATCATATAATACATACGATAAAATTCACTATCAAACAGTGTTTTTATAGTATGGCGGATATCGTTGTTGTCATCTTTGCTTATCATTGATATAGAGTAACGAACTTCTAATATCTTGCTAACATAATATGCATCATCGTATGGCATATCTTTATCGTATTCAATTGAGAGTAGTGTAAACACGTTGTTCTCGTGCAGTGCACGATATAGATTTCTTATATACAGCGTTCGCCAGTTTTTGAAATGCGGAATAGCAGACGAGCCTGCTGTGATTGTTGGACGAGACTGTAACTCTAGATGATATGAAAGCCAATCATCGTCGGTTATATGCAAAAAATGTTTAATGACGTCCGGCGCCACATCATCAATTGATACACCGCGTATGTTATCTAGTTCTCTAGTAAATTTAACAAACTGAATACTATCAGTATCTTTTGAATCATGGTATTGATTACAGGTCTTCTTGATATCTAATATGTAGCTTTTTTCAGATATGTCTAATAAAAACGGATATTTAGATATCAACCAATCTATCTGTGTATTGCTTTCTAACTTGAGATTAATAGGTGCACTTTTTGCAGAAAGTGTATCATTGAGAACTATGCGATGTTCGAAACTATGCCGATACTTACTATTTTCAATAGGGGGTGTTTCATACCAGTTAAATTTCATTATGATGTATTCGATGAAATCTTTGATATTTAACATATTATAGATCTGATAAGCACCATTTATGTTAACCTTGTATATACCATATCCGGTAGCAGTTGCTTTCTTAGTCCATGCTAAAACTAGATCAAGTTGTTTATCTATTTGTTCAAACGTAAATAATCCAGCAGATCGCATGTATGAGAATAGGTCCCCTGTTGCATCTAAACTAAAATTAATATTTACGTATTTAAAACCCAATAGTTTGTCTAGCTTTTCTTCTGTTATCAGACTACCATTTGTGGTGACCATCAATTCTACATTTTTATGGATACCGCGACTGCGCATCTCATCTAAAAATGTCATAAATTCTGGCACAAGGAACGGTTCGCCGCCTAGTATCTCAACACGTTGCAAGTTAGGCGCATTATCTAACAATTCCGTCAACTGCTCAGTTGTTACCTGATTTTTTTCTCGATTGTATGTAGTAGCAAGTTTCGGTAGCTGACTTCCGCTACTTCCGCCAGCTAAGCCTGCATCTTTGAGCTTTTTCTCATCTGAGATCCAAGCATTTGAGTATGCAGACGAACACATCCTACATTTGAAATTACATAAGTTATTGAACGCTATATCCATATGTAATATGTCATTTTTAACTATACTAGATTTGAAATCTTTTGTATCCCAAAATTCCTTAGCAACAGCTAAAGATTGCCAGTGCAATCGCTTGCTCTTGATACCATCAGATTCTTTACGCAGACAATTTGTACAGCCTCGATTCCAATTGCCGTCTATCTGATCTTGTCGCAACTCTTGGAATGCTTCATTTTCCCACTGCTTTACTATTGACCCGTTTACAACATCACCCATTTCATCTTCGCTCATCTGGCACCTAACGATTTTGCCAGTAGCATGGATATTAATGCTAGCAAATGGCATCATGCATATAGTCGGGCTAAGTTTTTTATTATTCATAGTTCATAATCCTTGCCATCGCTGGAAATGTCGTAGCGAACGACTCATTCCTAGTTTTATCAAAAAATTGAATTCGTTCATTGCGATTAGATGCAGTAACGTCTGTATGCTCGTTAGTTTGCATATATTCTAATGCAGTTTTTATAGTGTGATGATCTTTATGTTTAGCAGATTGGTAATGTTGCATTATCTCTTGTTTTGCATCTGTAGAAATAGCTCGTATGCTCCACAAACTATCAACAAAATGATTATCAAATACACCAAATCCTCGACTCGTGAAATATTCTACAAGATCATCTAGATACATGATATTAAAAATACTAATTGCCGGATCGATACCAACGTGCCATACATCTTTTTTAGTTTCAAAGAAATCTAGAACAGTGTTTACTGTATCCCAGCTACCATTCTTGCGTTGATATTCAAATCGTTCACCGATGTCGTCGATACTTAACGACATTGATACTTGTTTAAATTGGCTGAGTATATCAACAAGCTCTTGATCTGGTACATAGGTAGCATTAGTATTGTACCATACTTGTATCTCACTAAAATGTTTTAACTCTAGCAGTTTCTGTAATAATATCTTGTGTTCTGGTATCATCATCGGCTCACCGCCCATCATGTGTACAACACGAATATCGTTTAAGCTTTGGGTGTCTGTCCAAAACTTGTCAGAGTCTATCCATTTACATTGTTGATTATATTTATATTCGTCACTTTCTTTAAAAGGTAACACAGTAATACCATGCTGTACATTATAATCGTAAGTTTCTTTTAACCATTGAGAACTGTTTATCAGACCGCATATCCTACATTTTAGATTGCATCTATTACCAGCTTTCACTTCTAATTTTAACAGATTGGAATCTAATTTACCACCAGACATTACACTTTGCATGTAATTATCCAACGCCGGTACAGCACTAAATTTTATCCTAGGTGAAAATATATCATTAGATTTCCAACAAGCAGCACACGACGGATGTTGCTGGTTATTAGTAAATGATTCTCTGAATTTAACGTATACCGGATGTTCTAATACATCTGTTAACGATAGGTCATTAATGTTCAATCTATTGCCGTCGTTATCTTCTAATTGATCTGCCATGCAGCATGCTCTAACATCACCATTTGATTCTATAGCAGCATGCACAAACGGCATCGCACAAAAATTATTACCGAGCAGCCAATTTACAACTTTAGAATTGCTATCTAGTGACGACTTGTTAACCGTATCCATTTAATTTCCTCACTCTACAAACAATAATATTATCAGTCGTATAGATATTTTAAGCCAGCATACAGTTCTGGAAATACTGTTTTCCAGTTGGTGTTTCTAGATTTGTCTAGTCTATCTGTCAGGGCAATAAAACGTTTAAGTGCTGATTCGTCATACGTTTCCATATGCGAGTTTAAGTAGCTTATTAGCACTGCTATTTTCTTTTGCCGTTTGTCGTTACTACCTGCCCACGCGGTATATTTCTCAATAAGCAAAGCTTTTAGCTGTGTTGGCAATATCTTGACATCATACCAGTGCGGCGAATTAAGTATACGCACGTGATATTCTGTATCTGTCTTGTCAAAATAATCCAGCAGATTGGTAATTGTGAAACTGTTCAGTATCTGCCAGGTTGTCGAACTAGAACATTGTATGTTAGACACGTTCCAAGATCTTATAGTGTCTAGATTTTTCTCAATAGCATGCCATTTGGACGGATACCGTATATAATCGTTCTGGATACTATGGTCTTCTAAACTAGTCCTAAGTATAATAGTTTTAAAATGCTTCCATAGATCAAATGATCGAACATGTAAAGCAGTCATGTTAGTATCGTATTCTAACACTATATCGGCTGCACGACCGGCATCTATTATCTTCTGTAAGAACTCGTAATGAGGTTCTATGAGCATTGGTTCGCCGCCGACCAAATAAATCTGCTTCATATACGGTATCTTAGTCTCTAAAGTTTTCCAAAACTGTTCAGATTTCCACCAATCATATGCACCGCCTGCATCATATTTTCCGTTAGCTTTTTTTGTCAGTTTGATAACAGCGCCGCCATCAGTGTACTGTTCAGCGTTGTATAACATGACATAGTCATCATACCATTGGCTGCTACTACTTGGGTGGCACATCACACATTTTAGATTACAGAGATTTCCAAATCTCAGATCCCAGTAACTGGGTTGCCAATCAGTTCGACCGTTGATATCTGTATGTTGTTTAGCGGCATCGAGTGTAAACTCATCTTTATAGATACGGTTGGTTTGCAGGCGGCGACTGTTAGATCCGGCGTCTTCTTTTATCCAGCAAGTGTTGCACAATGGATGTTTTACACCATTTAGCAATGCCAATCTGATTTCTCTAAATGTATCGCCGTTGCGTACCTGATCAAAGTCAGCATCTCTAAAGTTGTAAGGATTGTTATCATCGTCTGACACTATCCCTTGATTTTCGTGGCTGTACATTAAGCAGCAGACTCTGGCTGTGCCATTTGGTTTAGTAGCCATACCAACCCAGGGTACAGCGCAGAAAGTGTTTGATGCAAGTTGTTTGGTCATGACACTATATTTTAGTCAAGATTACGGCGAGATACATTATAATAATGTATCTCGCCGTCTAATGTATTGCAAAGATAAACCTAGCAGCCCGGGTTACTTTTTTTATTAAGCTATAGCAGTCTGGCCACCCTGCTGTTGAGCACCGCCTGGTAACGGATCAGCCAAGTTCAATATCCTGATCGGTATATAGATGAACTCAATTGCCTTTTCTGGTTTGATAGCAATATCAATCCAGAGTTCGTTAGCATCGATACGAGCCGGAGTGTTGTTGCTGGTATCGCAGACCACAGCGTAGTCGTACAATGCACGCAGGCCAACTAGATTGCCCATGAAGCTGTTAAATGTGCTAGTCACACTTTGACGTGTTTGTTGATCGTTTGGTTCAAACAAGAACGGTTGTGCCAGCGTGTTCAAGTTGTAAGCCAAATAGTTGATCAAACGTGCAACGTTTACTCTGTCTAGAGCAGTTGCAATTGGGTTCAATGTCTTCTGTCCAAATATTACCAAACCGCGCCCAGGTATGAAACTGATTGGGTTAATTTTGTTGACATACAACACATCTCGCTGCCCTTGGTTCAAGCTCACTGGTTGATATGTACCATCTGACTTGAGGTAACCAACACTCTCAACTCCAGTAACCAATCCGCGGTTAAAGCCTGCTGGTGCAAACCATGGGTAAGCTACTTGGTCATTGTATGCATATGTGCGCAGTGCCATTTCACTTGGCGGTACAAACACGTTGTTACCGTCTAGGTTAGTGCTCAGTGCCCATGGGTAATATATACCTGCATACGGTGATGTAGTGATCAATCCATCTGGACCATTTAGTGCTGCGTTATTGGCATTAGTTGCCCATGCTTGCAAGCTAGTAGTATCTGCTGGCAATTCGCCGGGCGGGTCACCGATAATGAACGCAGTATTCTTACGATCAGTATTCAGTGTAACCATCTCGTCTAAGCACTCAATGTATCCAGGAGTTGCTAGCAAGTTGAAGTTGATCGCATCGCCTCTGATAGCTTGATTGCTAACCAACGATGCTTGTAGTGCTTGCACTACCATCCTGCGCTGAGCACTAGATCCCATGTACGGAGTACCATCCGGGCGGTTACCGCTAGCAGTAACCCATGCATTTGGATCATATCCTGCAGCGGTATCAACGTCGGGGAAGTAGTCTACCATGTATTCTTTCACGTTATATGTGCTGTAACGTGTGTTGAACAACATCATACCACTTGGATACAGTTCTGCATTTGGTGCATCACTGTCTACATAATCGCTGATCACCATAGCACTAGGTGCTTGGCTTCCTGTGGTCTTACCATCGTCGTTCCAACGTGCATCATTGAATATGATGCCTGACGGGCTACTGTGGTCAGTGTTGTCTACCAACGCAAATGTGCTTGAGGTGCCATCGTACCGATATATCTGTGGGTATGGTTCAACTGCCGAATCAACCCAGATATCGTTGGTTACAAGTGGCGTGCCATCGCTTTGTTCTGTTGGTTGGCTACCACTGATGATTGGACCATTTGGATCAGTTGCAGGGTATGCTTCTCTGTAGCCTTGCCAAATCTGTCCATCGCCAACCATGATATCAACTTGTAGATCGGTATTATACCACAGCGTACCATTAGCAGGTGCACCAGCAGGCGCAGTTGCTCCAGCAGTATATGTTAACGATACCCACGCACTACCATCCCAATAGTACAGGACCATGTTTGCTTCTGGCGGTATATTGCCGTCGCTGTCATAGCGTGCATACACCGTGCCTATTGTCTTGTTAGCACCAAATGCAGCATTGGCCACAGCATCGCTGCTGTACAATGGTACAGTACCGCTGTTTGGATTTGTGTTTTGCTGTACCCAAACAGTACCGTTATATTTCTTTACCACCAAGCTGGTGCCACGGTCTTGTGCAGTAGTGTTTATCCAAACGTTGGTAGCTGCAGTCTGTGCTAGCGTGCTAGGCACAGTCAGTGTTGGGTAATAACCTTGATACACCAGCTCTCGGCCAAACACATAGCCAACCTCTATACCAGAACCAGCTAACGGTGTACCGCTGATATCCTTGAGGACAAACTGCGTAGCGTTAGAGTTGGTTATCTTTAGATAGTTACCCGTTGCAACGCTAGCTACGATAGGACCACTTGGGAATGCAGTATTGATCGCAGCAACTACACCTGCTAGAGTGTTGTTTGGACTAGCGGGAACATTTATGGTTACAGCAGTGCCAGTGCCAGGATCTATGCTAAACGTATTGCTAGTAAGGAATGCCATGGTCACATTGAACGTAGCAGCAGAACCGCTGCCGCCAGTGACCGTTACTGGGTTGGTCGGAGCCACAGTGTATACTCCCGCTGTTAACACAGTTACTGTGTTAACTGTCCAGCCCAGTGTTACTGTAGCGCTGATACCGCTGCCGCTAGTTGAATTTGGAGTTACAGGGTTGCTTGGATTCGCAGCCGCACGCTGTCCACCGCTGACTATTGATAGTGTAAGTATTCCACCACTACCATCTACAGTGTCAACTTCTAATACAACTGGGCTGGTATTGCCAGTGCTGAAAGTCAGCCTGTCGGCGGCCGCATAACCGCTACCTGTAGCAGATATTGATGCAGCTATCACTTTCACGCTGGCCACAGCCAACTGTGCGGCCACCGAACTTGTACCGCCAACAACATTGAGGGTATCACCAACTATGTAACCAGTGCCTGGTGCAACTGTTACAGCACTGCCAACTGACAGCGTTGCAGCCACATAGCTAGGATTGGCAACGGTACCTGTTACACTACCGTAATAGGTCTGGGTAATAGGCATACCTGCAGTTTGCCACGGGTGTGTGAGATCAGCTTGGTTGCTGATGTCATTGAAATATGTGTCAGTGCTGTCATAGTTGGTTATGGTTAGATAGTTGTTATTACCAGAAGTTGTTATAGATGCATATGCATTGTAGCTAGCATTGTCGAGTTCGGCATTAATTTCTGCAACAAACGACGCTAGTGTTGTACCGGGTAACGTTATGGTAATTGGGCTAGCGCCGCCAATGCTGATAGTGCATGAACTCAATGCAGTAAATGTTGGATTAACAACAGATCCTGTGATCACTCGCGGCGTTGCTTCTTGCCAACCCCAACCCGGATAGCTAGCATCGGTACTACCAACTTTGAACCACCATGCAGCAGTGTCGCCGTTTAGAGTGGTCTGCGTGATCTTCTGCCATATGCTGTTCTTTTTCAAACTGTCATATTGATTGGTACTGTATGCGTCTACTACAAAACTACCAGATGTGCCAAATGCTGCAGCAGGTACTATGTAATTGACGGGCGATGTACTTGCAAAACCAAGATTGGTGAGTATGGTAGCATTTGAGCTAGTTAGAACAATAGACGTATCAATATCGCTGCTTACTATGCGCAGATAGTACATGTCGGCGATCGCAGTAACCTGCACATCTGGTTTACCTGTACGAGCATAGATAACTGCCGATATGCCATTCTGATGGATCACTGAATTATTGATTGCGCTAGCAACATCGCTGAGGCTCATACCAGTTGTAAGTGCAATCACAGTACCGTTAATGACTAGATTGTTGGATACCGTTATTAGTGCTGTACTGGCGCTAGTACCAGTTGAAGTACCCTGCACAATGTTCTCGAGATATGTAGCTGATGTTAACACAGTTGGAGTCTTAGCTGCCCAGCTCAGTGCGCTGTTAACGTTACCGTTGCTAGTGAATATTCCCCAAGTTGACTGCGACGTATCAAACCAATATTGATTAACTGCTGCTTCTCCAGTTGGCTCAGTTGTGGTCGGTACCATCTGTGTGAGATCTACATCCCCTCTGAGCACATATGCCGTATTTGCAATACCAAGATATTGATATGCAGTAAACAAACCTAGTTCATTCAGCTGGTTATCATATTGAGGTGTACCCGCTGTGGTGTAAAATGTTGGAACTCCAAATGTCTGTACCAGATAACGCTGGCTGCTGATGAGGTATAATTGGTTAGCATTTGCAGCAGTTGTACCCGGTGCATAGACTGAACTGCTACCGGGTTGTAGTTTGTCTGCACCAGTTGCTATCATTATTAGAGGTATAGTTCCGAGTCCTGCGCTGGCATATGCGCTTTCATCACTAACTGTTACGCTAACGCCTGGTGATACTAAAGTGGCCATATTGGAAATCTCCGTTGGATGTGTGCTGATTCTATTTATCAGCACCGCAGTAAAAAACCATAATTTGTACCATGCAGTCGAAGATCAAACCACTTGATCGGCTAGCAAAAATATGCTATTATGTTAAGACGGAGAACACGATGATCATTGGCATATGCGGACTGATAGGCAGCGGTAAAGGTACTGTGGCAGACATGCTCGAAAAAGAGCACCAATTTATAAAGGTCAGTTTTGCTGACAGTCTCAAGGATGCAGTGGCTGCAGTGTTTAACTGGCCAAGATATCTGCTAGAAGGCGATACTATTGAAAGCAGAGAATGGCGAGAACAAGTTGATGATTGGTGGGCTAAAAGATTAGGTATGCCAGATCTCACCCCACGTTGGGTGCTGCAAGTATGGGGCACAGAAGTCTGTAGGCATGGCTTCCATCAGGACATCTGGGTTGCAAGCATTGAGAACAAGATGCGCGATCCAGAGAAAAATTATGTAATACCAGATACGAGATTTCCGAATGAAGCAACTGTCATACGCAAGCTAGGCGGGCAAGTTTGGCAAGTTAAACGAGGCAACGACCCGGAGTGGTTTCGACAATATCAAAACCATAATATCATACCAACTGATGTACATCCTAGCGAATGGGAGTGGGCACGTTGCGACTTTGATGCGATCATCGAAAACGATGGGTCGCTTGACGATCTCAGAGATAACGTGTTAACTTGGTTCAAGTTGTATCGTATCGCTGAACACTTGTTACCTAGACGTAAATAAAACTGTATTAGAAGGATATCAAATGCACGCATCAGAGTCTATCATGTTGTTTGATGGCAGCGAAAATCCAGCTAGCATGATTGCTGCAGAAAAAGCCGCGTTGGTTGGACATACTGTGAGCACTGTTACCTATCCCGGGTCCGGACTTGATACTGTTGATAATCATCGCTACATGCTAGATATTGAGCATTTGAAAGACGCGAATCGGTATCTGCTGCGTGCTAACAAGAGCATGCATAGATCGTGGCCTAGACAACAGCTATCAGCAGACAATGCACTGCGACGAGATATGTGGATAGCTCGTTGGACGCACTGCATCTATGTGTTTGGTTTGTTCACACAAGATGCCAGCCTATTGAAGATTGGTACCGATGTTGCGTGGACAGCACAGATGTATGTAGACAGGTTCTTGTATGATCAAGAACCAATCGGCCTCTGTGAACTATTCATGTTTGACATGAAAAGCGAATCGTGGTGGCGGTGGCAGCAACAATGGTCCAGGACTGATACTGTGCCAGCACCAGATGGTGTGTACACAGTGTTAGGAACTGACAAGCTAACTAATGCTGGCAAAGCTGCATTGAAAGATCTTTGGATTTAACCAATGATGATGCCAAGCGGCATTGCATTGTCGATATAGAGATCGATGTCTTTTTCCAATTTTTCCATGGTTGCAGCAGCTTCTTGCTTGAGTTCTGTACCTTTAAGAGTGGTCCCGCCTTGAGGTCCTGCAATGCTTTGAAACTTGCTATAAGCTTCGCCTAGCATGCGCTGGCACCAAGCTAACGTGTAATCTCTGATCCAAGGACGAGCAAATGGGTCGCGCAGTATCACATCGTCTGGACGATACATGTATGCCCATATTAAGATCTGTTCATTGCCGCTAGGTCGACGCACAATGCTCAAACGTTTGGTAACAGTGTCAAACGTAAAGTTGATGTCGCGTCCAAACATGCGCCCTGCTTGATCAAGATATTCGTAGAACAGTTCGTATGTCAACAGTCCTGCGCTGTATCCGCCGCCAGCACCAGCCTGCAACAGATACAGGTTAGTGTAGGCCAAACTGAACGGATCGATCTGCGTACCACCAGTGATACCACCTAGACCACGACGGAACAGCTGCCTTACTGACACTACATTGTCTGGTAGATAATACTCAGTGATGTTGTTTTCGAGACGTAGAAACAGATAGCTTTCTTCGTCTGCGTTACCGCTGCGTTGCCTATACCTATCAAAGCTTAGTTTGAGCGCAGTAGTGTAATGATTTGGATCAAGTTCAATGTCGACCATGCCGCCGCCCAACATCAACTGGACTTCGTCTATGATTTCTTGCTGTAGCGGAGTGGCCATGTGATATCTCCCTCGTGATATTTATCGCTAAGATGAGGTCGATGGTTACCTAACTACTGCATATCGCACAAAGCTTATGCTGCTGGAACGTATAATATATGTTTGACGATCAAAAATCAGCACACCAGAACCAGTTATGTCAGTTGCAAGCTTCATGATATCGCGGCAGTATCTAGTTGGTTTCTTAGGTACTACTGCATTTAATCCGCGATTGTACAAGGTTAACGCAGTACACCAATCGTTGTCAGCTTCATCTAACGCCATGCGCAGATAGATCATGCTGTACTCTAGATTGACCTCTGGTGTTAACAAGGATGCACACTTGCCCTTGAGTCCGATTCCTTTAGCCGTACCGCACCTGATCTGACCCAGACCATAGTTACCTTGACTCAGGACTCTCGCATTCCAACTACTCTCATACGTCACGACAGCGAGTGCCAGCGAGGTTGGCACGGTATGTTCCTGGGCCTTGTCAGCTGTAAGCTGAACCAACGATGAGATGCTGTAGTTCTCATCCTTAGCACTAGCAACATTACAGCAAAAGCATGCAATACTGATAGCTACGACCATAGCCATTTTCTTCATTGGCATGCTATTTAATCCTAATTGTTTGAAAAAGTCAAGTTAACCGCAGATCACTTGAAAACTTTTATGATCATCGTGTCTTTATTGAGCTTTCCAGTTACTGGATGTTTCTTGCCGTTAACATCTTCCATCACGACATCAATGCGTCGCAAGTTGGTAGCATTGCGCAGTTGTCTAAGTACCATCTTAGGATCACGCAAGTGTTTAGCATATACTTGCTCAGTAGCAAAGCCGGTTAGTTTGTTGCCGCTAATGCCCAACCCAGCGTCTGTGCTGCTACTATAGAAAGAAACTTTGCGAGTTTTAGCATTATAAACAACTGCTACCTTGCTGCCAGGAATCATTGCCGGATTCATGCCTGCCATGTCAGTATCGAGGTCAACTGCCTTGAACTTGGCTTTGCTAGCTTGTTTAATACTCTTAGTCGTGGCACCTCGGTTATCGCGTATGGCTTTAGCATTGCCTGTGCTTGTAGCTAAGATGTTCACCACTGTGATGATAGATTCAACTCGCTCTGCTACGAACGGATTGTCTTTTTCCTTGATAGCATCGCTAAAGCTTTCCTTGAAATGATCATATAGCCGTTTGAGCATCTGCTGGTTTGGTTCTGACCTAGCCAGGAATTTTTTGGCACGCTCGGTAATTTCGTCTACGTTATTGCGGTAGCGATAGCTGATAGCTTCTAGCATGCTATAGAGATCAACGTATTCAACATTGCGCTTTTGGATCGTAGTCAACTTACGCTGTTCTTCGTCGTCAACTAGTGCAACTTTGACCTGCAGCAGTTCTTCAACTTTTGCATCAAACCAAGTTTTGGTATTTTCTGGCATCACAGCACCGTGCTGCACTACAAACGCGATACGGCCAATCATAGCATAGTGATAAGTTGGTAGTGCATCCCAATGACCTTGTTCGTCAAGATCACGGTTAAGTTTAGCCCAGATTAAGAAATACTGTTTCAGGGTAACATAGTCGATTTCTATGCGAGTCCAATCCATAGCATCGCGCCATGCTTTAGCGTAGTCATCGTTCTCAGGCCCTGCTGCTGAGAAATCCACACCCTTCATCTTGCGCGGAGAAATGGTCGATTCTTCTATCATCTGTACCCTCCATTATGTTAATAATAGCATAGTTTTTGTATTTGTCAAGCGAATCAGCTGGTTTTTTCGATATTATGCAAGCAAAATCAATGATATAGATATGAGATTTACCCGGATAAATATCTCTGCTAACTATGAGGAGATCGCAGTGCCACCATTAACCCTATGGAAAGGCGCAGCCGTAAGGACTAACGATTACCGGCTGTTTGATCGCTTGATCAGCGAGCAATTTCGGGTTGGCGGAACTGAATTTTCTATACACAAATATCTTGGTCCAAAACCGTCTGGGGAAACTGGCGATTTCACTTTACCAAATACTGCACTAGATGCACTTGACTCTGGGCAAAGCAATGTGTTAGAGATACAAGACGTGCTTAACATGGAAATACGTGATCGAGCATACGATCAAGACGTTATAGCTTTAAAAGGTCACTATGCTGTAAGCGACACTGAATTTGATCTCAGGCAGTTTGGGTTGTTCCTCAGCAATGAAACCATATTCATAACATTCCATCTCAATGACATGGTCAATAGTATCGGTCGCACGTTGATGAGCGGAGATGTTATAGAGATACAGCATCGCAGAGATGACCTTGCATTAGGCGATTTTGTGTTAGCCAAATACTACGTTGTGCAAGAAGGTGCAAGGCCCGCAGAAGGTTATGGCCCGTCATGGTGGCCCCACATGTGGCGAGTCAAATGCGACCCAATCACTG
>Ga0114969_10000103_pt1 | contig 67074 bp, 51 predicted proteins | sample M_130807_MF_Meta_FD_87316 | JGI IMG/M metagenome (GOLD analysis project Ga0114969, IMG submission 87316) | Freshwater microbial communities from Lake Montjoie, Canada to study carbon cycling - M_130807_MF_MetaG | ecosystem: Environmental > Aquatic > Freshwater > Lake | place: Lake Montjoie... | reverse complement strand
CTTGAGAAAATAGTAGGTGTACCAACAACATAAATACAATACCTAAAAAACTAATTTTACCTTTCATACTAAATTGATTTAGAAGATAAAATTAAGTAATTAGTTTTATTTAAACCTCACCCCTACCCGTCTCCACCGAAAGCATAGGACTGTTCCAGAAAGGATAGGGTGCTTTAGACTTAAAAATGTATAACTATTTTAAAGTATTAAAAAGAGTAATTAGATTAAACACCATAATTTTGTGCCAATGGAAAAAGAGAAGTTACGGATAGATAAATATTTATGGGCTATAAGGCTTTTTAAAACTAGGAGTCAAGCTGCAGATGCTTGTGATAAAGGGAGAGTAAAATGTAAAGGAGATAATGCAAAAGCATCAAAACAAGTTACCATTGGCGATGAATATGAAGTAAAGACAGAAGCTAAAAAATGGTTAGTAAAGGTTGCCGATTTATTATATAAACGAGTGCAATATAGTGAAGCGATAAAATTTTATACCGATATTACACCTGCAGAAGAACTGAATGCTATTAAATTTCAGGCAGCAGTTTTTAATACAGGTAAACGATTGAGCAAGCAAGGACGACCTACAAAAAAGGATAAGAGAGATTTGGATGAATACATGGCACCCTCCGCCACCTAAAGGGGAAACTTTGCAACTTAATAATGAATGGATAGCTTTAAAACAGAATATTAAATCATTTTAAATTAATAGCCCCTTTAGGGGTTTAGGGTTTATGAAAATCGACATCATCTCAGTAATTCCAGATTTATTACAATCGCCTTTTGCCCATTCAATAATGAAACGGGCAAGAGATAAGCAGTTGCTTGAAGTAACCGTAATAAATTTAAGAGAGTACACAACTTATGCTAGAGCACAGGTAGATGATTATGCCTTTGGCGGTGGTGCAGGCATGGTAATGATGATAGAACCGTTGGTAAATGCTATTGAAAGTTTACAAAAAAAAACAACTTACGACGAAGTGATTTTTTTAACACCAGATGGGCAAACATTTAACCAACAAATGGCAAATTCGCTTTCGCTAAAAAATAATTTACTTTTAATTTGTGGTCATTATAAAGGTATTGATGAACGTGTGAGAGAGCATTTTATTACAAAAGAAATTTCGATTGGTGATTATGTGTTGAGTGGTGGTGAGCTTGCTGCTGCTGTTATGGTAGATGCCATTGGCCGTTTGCTTCCTGGTGTTTTAAATGACGAAACCAGTGCACTAACAGATTCTTTTCAAGATAATTTATTAGCACCGCCAGTTTATACAAGGCCCGTTGATTTTAGAGGCTGGAAAGTGCCCGATGTATTGCTTAGCGGAAATCATAAATTAATTGAAGAATGGCGCCACAACAAAGCTATTAAAAGAACCGAAGAAAGAAGGCCAGATATAATAAGTAACGATACTACTTTGTAATAATTGCTGTACCACAGCTATCTGGTAAAACTGTTTTTGTTATGTTATTTTCCAAACAAAATTTATTTACGGCTTCTTTTGCTCCTTTATAATTATCGTTATTATAATCATGCACAAAAATATAACCTCCTTTAGCCAGCAAGGGGTAAAAAAAGTTTAACCCACTATAAATGGGGTCGTACAAGTCTGTATCAATACTTACAAATGCAAACTTATCTATTACATCTTTTGCCGTTTGTGGAAAGTAGCCTTGTTTAACAATGCATTTATCAACAAAGGGCATTCTTTTTAATACTTCGTTTATAGAGGTGTTACTAAAATCTTGTTCCCCAGTAGAAAAGCGTTGGTTTTTTTCCTGATCAATATCCGCTTTGTTAAACCCTTCAAATGTATCAAACAAATACAATGTTCGTTGTGAAAAATATTGGTTTATATACCTTGCAAATTTTCCTTTATAAACTCCTAACTCTGCCACAGACCCTTCAATTTTAGCAGAATTAAGTTCGTCTGCCACAAGTTCTAAAGTTGCAAGCCGTATATAATCTAAATAATTTCTATCGATATTTCTAGCTCTATTTAGATAGTTTAAAGAGTAGGTGATTCTTGTTTTTTTAGCATTTAAAAAAAATCCTACAACATAATTAATGGCTGCAATTATTTTCATATAAAATTACTCTAGAAATTATTTAATCTTTTTTTATGCTAAAAACGGGCAGCTCTTTTTCTCTTACTAATTTATTTAATAACAATAAATCGGTTGATAAAATTATTTTTAATTTATTTAATTGAACATCTGCTTGGGCAGACAGTTCTGCAAAGGCATCTTTTACTTGCTTTGCTGGCGCTGCATTTCCACTATTTGCAAAATCGTATAAGCCGCTAATTTTGTCATCTAAGCGTATAGGGTAATTCAATACATCTTGTCCACTTTTTGCTTTGGTTTGATGTAAGGCTTCTTCAATAGCTGTTAGTTGTTTATTAATGGTATCGGCTTGTTGTTTAATATCTTTTGGTAAAGTTGCATATGCTCTTGCTGTAAAATCATTTATTTGCTTACGTATATCTTGAATATTTTTTTGTGCTTTTTGTATATCGTTAAATTTATCTCTTACTGAAATTAAAAAATCAAACTGCTCCTGATAAGCTTGTTGAGATAAATTGTAAACCGGATTTGCTTTTATAGTAAAGCTACCTTCGGCACTATCTTTATCAACTTTTATTTTATAAAAATAATTACCCGGTGCAGCCTTTGGCCCACCAACTGTACCATGCCATAATATTTGGCCATCAATTTTATTAGCACTTGGGTAATACATATCCCATACAAATTGATTAATACCTTTACTTACTTCAATTTTTTCTTTCTTTTCTTTTGCATCTGTTGCAAATAATTTTATTTGCTTTTTAGCCCCATCTAATATTTCAATACTTACTTTGCTACTATCAGTATAATTTTTTATAAAATAATTTAGTACACTTCCATTTGGCGGGTTCATTCCTGCATTTTTTGCATTTAAATTTTGGTAGCCCTCAAAACGATATGCATCATTCACAGAGAATACATGCAAATTCTCATCTAAAATAGTAACAGCTTTTTGTTGTACAACACTTAAATCGTCTAACACCCAAAAACTTCTACCCTGTGTAGCTACAATTAAATCATTTTCTTTTATGGTTAAATCGGTAATAGGTACCGGAGGTAAATTTAATTGAAAGGTTTTCCAGTTTGCTCCATCATCATAACTAATGTATATGCCATATTCTGTACCAGCATATAACAATCCTTTTACTTTTTTATCGGCTCTTAATGCTCTGGTAAAATGTAGTGGGTTTATGCCGCTAGTAATTTTAGTCCAAGTAGCACCATAATTTTCAGTTTTAAAAATATAAGGGGTAAAATCATCGCTTTTATATTTTGTGCCTACAAAATATGCTTTGCCTTTTACAAATGCGTCGGTTTCTACACAGTTCCACATCATCCATTGCCCTGCTTCCTTTGGTGTTACATTCGTCCAACTATTACCTCCATCTTTACTAATGTGTATTAAGCCATCATCGCTACCCGTCCATAAAAGATCTTTTTCTATGGTAGATTCCGCGGCGGTAAATACTGTACAATACACTTCTACTCCTGTATTATCTTTTGTAATTGCTCCCCCACTGCTACGTTGCCTATTTTTATCATTGGTGGTTAAATCTCCACCTAATGCTTTCCAACTTGCCCCCTCATTTTCGGTAACAAATAAGTGGTTTCCTCCTGCATATAATTTTTTAGGATTATGTGGACTAAAAAATATAGGAAAGTTCCATTGAAAACGATATTTACTAACATCGGCACCGCCACCCAACGGGTCATCGGGCCATACACTTACTGCCCTATTTTCGCCAGTTTTATGATCTAGCCTTGATAAGTAGCCGCTATAATTTCCACCATAAACAATATCCGGATTAGTAGGATCGGCAACTACATAACCACTTTCGGCACCAGCAGTAGTTTGCCAATCATCTTGTGTAATTTGTCCACCATCGCTTCTACTTAAAATTCGTACAGTACTATTATCTTGTTGTGCTCCTAAAATTCTATACGGAAAATGATTATCCGTGCTAACTCTGTAAAACTGTGCAGTAGCTTGGTTCATGTACGTACTCCAATTATCACCACCATCAAAACTAATTTGTGCTCCACCATCATCTGCAACAATCATTCGTTGTCCATCTTCTGGGTCTATCCATAAATCATGATGATCGCCATGGGGTGTATTTATATTTTTAAACGTTTTTCCACCATCAACACTTTTTAAAAAATTTACATTAAGCGCATATACACTATTATCATTTTTAGGATCAACAAAAATTTTACTATAGTACCAGGCTCTTTGACGGATATTGTTATCGCTGCTTTGTAAAGTCCATGTTTCGCCTGCATCTGTACTTACAAATAAACCCCCGGCTGCATTTTCTATAATGGCATAAATTTTATCTGTATTACTTGGTGCAATAGTTACACCAACAATGCCCCAAAGCCCTTTTGGCAATCCTTTATTTGCAGTTATATTTTTCCATGTATCGCCACCATCAATACTTTTCCATAATCCACTTCCCTCTCCGCCACTTTCCATACTGTAGGGTGTACGCAACATACGCCAGGTACCTGCATACAAAACACTTGGGTTACCTGGTTCCATAATTAAATCGCTACAACCCGTTTGATTATTTATGTATAACACTTTTTTCCAATTTTTGCCCCCATCTGTAGTTTTAAAAACACCCCTTTCGTCATTTGGCCCAAATAAATGTCCAATGGCTGCAACCCACACTACATCAGGGTTTTTAGGGTGTATTACAATACGAATAATGTGTCGAGTATTTTTTAATCCCAAATTTTTCCAGCTTTTGCCGGCATCATCTGTACGCCAAATTCCAAATCCTTCACTCACATTTCCACGTAATGTATTTTCGCCTTCGCCAACATACAAAATAGTATTATCGCTAGGGGCAATCGCTACGCAACCAATACTTCCACCAAAATATTTATCGGTAATATTTTTCCAATTACTACCCCCATCTATCGTTTTAAAAACACCACCACCTGTAGCGCCAAAGTAAAAAGTATTCTTATTTTTTGTATCGCCTACTGCTGCTCCGCTTCTTCCTCCACGATAAGGTCCAATGCTACGGTAGGTTGTTTTACTTAATAAAATACTATCTGCATTTATAGCATTATTAAGTTGATTTTTTTGTGCAAGAGTAGAAAAAGCAATAGATAAACTGGCTAGAAGAAAAAAGCATTTTTGCATTTTATTAATTTTTTTTGAAGATACAACATCATAAAGAGTTATAAAAACAAAAATGCCTCAATTATGTATTGAGGCATCTTTAATATATCCTAATCAATTTAATTTACCTTAAAAAAAGCATCATCTACAGCTACATTAGTTTCTATTTCAGAGTAGCTAATCTCTCCTTGCGATGTATTCATTCCATATGCAAACCAATATCCATCTTTATTTTGCTTGTAATCACTAAACGTTGTTGTCGATTCAATTTCTTCCCCATTTCGTAGAGATTTACTAGTTATTTTTAAAATTCTATCTGTTTTTGTATCAATAAAATAGATAGATGTTTTGCCGCTTTTTGCTACTACATTTAATTTATAACATTCGGTACCATCCACTACCTCTTTTCCTTTATACTCAACAGTATGGCCTTTTTCTTTGTAGTTTATTAAACTTCCATGAATATCTAACTGACCTACATTTGACTTATGCTGCTCTTCGGAAGCTTCCTCAGGCGCTGTTTGTTGTTGTATAGGCATAAAACTCCAACTTTTTTCTGGAGTAGTTAATTGATAGTTTTCTGTACCCATTACAGAAAAGTCCATTTTAGCGCCAACCATATGTTTACGTGTGGCAACAATGGCAACATCTGCTCCTTGCACATTCATGGAGCCAGTCATTTTAATGGTTTTAAGTGCTAACATTTTTTCTTTACCGCCTAAAGCCGTAACGTATTTATCTACAACCTCATCTGCTGTTTGTGCAAAGCTAACTTGTGCAGCAACCAAACAAAAAATAAAGAAGGCAAAAATCAATAAATTTTTCATACTATTTGTTTTAACTATTTTTATCAAAATTAATAATAAGTTGGCAAATTTATCTTCCTTTTATCCTTTTCATTTACCAGTTATAATGGTTTGAGTATATGCTTAAAATTTTAGGAAATATTGTAGATATTTTTAATCAAACCATTTTTTACGGAGAACTATCTGTAGTTGATGGAAAAATTGAAAGTATAAGAGAACGGGTTCCTCTCCCTTCAATGGGAGAAAGAGGGGGTTTTATCCTCCCAGGATTTATAGACAGCCACGTACATATAGAAAGTAGTATGCTAGTGCCCAGTGAGTTTGCAAAATTAGCCGTTGTACATGGCACCGTTGCTACCATTAGCGATCCACATGAAATTGCAAATGTTTGCGGATTAGATGGTGTAAAATTTATGATTGAAAACGGAAAAACAGTTCCCTTTAAATTTCATTTTGGTGCCCCTAGTTGTGTACCAGCAACGGTTTTTGAAACAGCAGGCGCAGCCTTAAATAGTAATGATGTTGATTTGCTTTTGCAAGATGATGCTATTTTTTATTTAAGTGAGATGATGAATTTTCCGGGTGTACTAAATGGAGATGATGAAGTGATGAAAAAAATAGCAGCCGCAAAAAAAAATGGCAAACCTGTTGATGGACATGCCCCAGGATTAAGAGGGGATGATGCAAAAAAATATATTAGTGCTGGTATTTCTACCGATCATGAATGTTTTGCAAAAGAAGAAGCCCTAGACAAGTTAAGCTATGGAATGAAAATTTTGATAAGAGAAGGAAGTGCCGCAAAAAATTTTGAAGCGTTAATTGATTTACTAAATGACTACCCTACAGAGATAATGTTTTGTAGCGATGATAAACACCCCGATAGTTTAGTAGATAGCCATATAAATAGCCTTTGTGCAAGGGCTGTAGCCAAAGGTATTTCTATTTTTAAGGTGCTACAAGCCGCTTGTATTAACCCAGCTTTACATTATAAAATGAATGTTGGCTTATTAAGAGTTGGTGATGCTGCAGATTTTATTGTAGTAGATGATTTAGTAAATTTTGAGGTGTCAAAAACATATATTGACGGTGAGCTAGTTGCAAAGGATGGAAAATCATTTATTCAAACAACTACAGTTGAAGTACTAAATAATTTTAATTGTGCTTTAAAAAATGTTTCAGATTTTGAATTTGCACTGTTGAATGTAGCAGATCCTATTTATGCAATTGAAGCTTTAGATGGGCAATTAATTACTCATAAAATTTTATGCAATCCACTTATTAAAAATGGATTTTATGAAAGTAATATTGCTGAAGACTTTTTAAAAATTATTGTTATAAATAGATATAAAAATGCTCCCATTGCAAAAGGGTTTATCAAAAATTTTGGTTTAAAAAAAGGTGCCATAGCATCGTCGGTTGCACATGATAGCCACAATATTGTAGCAGTTGGTGTTGATAATGAAAGTATTTGTAAAGCAGTAAATTTAGTTATAAACCAAAAGGGTGGAGTAAGTGCAGTACATAATACAAACGAACTTATTTTAGCACTCCCCATTGCTGGCCTTATGAGTAACGAAGATGGCTATTTGATTGCAGAAAAATATACGGCTATTGATAAAATGGTTAAAGAAGAATTAGGCAGTACGTTAACTGCTCCATTTATGACCTTATCGTTTATGGCTTTGCTTGTAATACCCCATTTAAAATTGAGTGATTTGGGTTTGTTTGATGGAGATAGGTTTGAATTTTTGTAGCCTTATTCAATTTTAGCATCCACCACTTTTACCGCCACACTATCTGTACCTTTTGGTGCAAATTCTTTGTTTTTAAAAGAGGCGCTTTTGCCGGGTTTTACAACATCATAAACAACATCGGTAGTACTCATTAAAAATGCGCCTGTTTTACTAAAGTAACTTATTTCTACTTGTATATCTTTGTAAGAAGCCACTTTTGCATTGTTGGTTACTTCGCCAATAACAACTTTTTCGCCAATTAAATTTTTACGTTCTTTATTTATTGATGCTGATAAAAAACGAGTTGGATTTTTCTTTTCTGTTTCCTCTAACGTTTCTTTTGTTTGTTCGTATTTATCTTTTTTTTCAGTTACTTTTTTATCGCCACTATTACAAGATAGTACTGTAGCTAAAATAGTAAGGGCAACTAATTGTTTCATTGGTTTTATTTTAAGTACAATAAAAGTACATTTTTTTGAAATAGAATGTTAATATTTGGAAAACCGCCGGCCGGCAAATGCTGGTTAAGCCAATATTGATGATTTTTAGATGGTATACTTTAGTTTAGAAAAAAAAGATTACCATTACTTTTTATTTTAGTTTTGTAATTAAGAGCTTTAATAAAAGATTAATATGGGTATGCAGTATTTTTGAGTGCCTCAACCTGCATACCTTCAGGCAGGCGTTATTGTTATAAAAAACAAATGCTACTAAACTAAAAATAAAAAATGGTAATCAATTTAAGTGAGCAACATTCCTTAATAAGCAATTGGGTTGGGGAATTACGCAATGTAGATGTGCAAAACGATAGACTTCGTTTTAGACGTAACCTTGAGAGAATTGCAGAAGTTATTGGTTTTGAAATTAGTAAGACGTTGGCTTGGGAAGATAAAGAGATAACTACACCAATGGGTATATCTGTTTGTAAAACGCTTAAAGAGCAACCGGTTTTAGCAACCATTTTACGAGCTGGTTTACCTATGCACAACGGACTTTTAAATTATTTTGATAAAGCCGATAATGCTTTTATAAGTGCTTACCGCAAACATAAATCCGATGATAGTTTTGATATTGCATTGGAATATATGGCTGCCCCTGATATTGAAAACAGAATTTTAATTATAAGCGATCCAATGTTAGCAACAGGAGCATCGTTGGTAAAAACAATTCAATTTTTACGTGGCGAGGGGAATTTTGCTGTACTACATATTGTATGTGCTATTGCTTGTACTGTAGGTATAGAGTATGTTCGTAAGGCAGAGCCCAAAGCTACCATTTGGTGTGGCGATATTGATGATGAAATTACAGCAAAAGGCTATATTGTACCTGGCTTAGGAGATGCTGGAGATTTGGCCTATGGTATAAAATTGCAGAGTTAATTCTACAAACAATTGGTATTAATTTGTTTTACTTCATCTTTTAACACTTAAAGGATCTAAATACTAATTTGAGCCTATTTTTAACAACTAGTTTTTAACTTTTACGCGGCATTTTACTGTAATTACTTATCTTTAGTATTCTAGAATAGAGAAAAACAATGAGAAAATCTATAACTTTTGTTACGTTGGTATTTTTAGCTGGGGCTCTAAAAGCACAGGATCCACATTTTTCGCAATTTTTTGCGTCGCCCCTTACCTTAAATCCGGCTTTTACAGGTAAGTTTGATGGGCTTTGGAGACTTACTGCAAACCATAGGGATCAATGGCCCTCTATTCCAAAAGCTTATGTAACTACAAGCGCTTCGGTAGATTTTCCTATTTTAAAAGGTAAAATTCCTGAAAAGGATGTTTTTGGTGTTGGAATTTCAGGTGTATCTGATGCAAGTGCAAATAATATTTTAAAATTAAATTACGGTTCGGCATCAATGTCGTATCACAAAGCATTAAGCGATGACGGTTACAGTACAATTGGTGCTGGTTTTCAGGCAACATACAATAGCTTAACTATCGATCAAAGTAAACTAACCTTTGCCGATCAATTACAAGCAAATGGTTTTACTGGTACAACATCCGATATATTGGTAAACGGTAGCAATCAAAGTTATTTTGATATTAATGCTGGTGTTTTGTTTAGTTCTAGCACCAATGGTAGTAATAATTTTTATTTAGGGGCTTCAATGTATCATATTAACCGACCTAAGGTAAGTTTTAAAGATAAAAATTGGTTTTTAACAGGAAGAATTACTGCTCATGCTGGTGGTTATTTTCCTTTAGCAGATAGATTATCTTTAAATGCATCTATTATTCATCAAATACAAAACAAAGCTAGCGAAACTACTTTTGGTGCAGCATTGGGTATAAACGCCAATGGCGATGCAGATAGGCCAACCAATGTTTATATTGGAAGTTGGATGAGATTAAACGATGCAATTATACCTTACTTAGGTTTAGAAATAAATGGCTTACGCATTGGAGCCAGTTACGATATTAATATTAGTAACTTAAAAGCTGCAACAGCAAGTCGTGGCGGCTCTGAGTTCTCAATAATTTACATAAAAAAACCTGCTGAACCTAGCGGTGTTCCCTGCCCAAGGTTTTAAAAATACAACCAACATTGTATAGTTAGCCTCTAGTAAATTATTTTTTGTTTAATAAAATTATCTTTTGTACATAAAATAATTAAACGTTAAAAAACAATTATCTTTATGCCTAAAGTTCAAGTAGTGCAATGTTAAAAGATATAATAACTGCTATACAAGCCTATTTTCAAGCCAACCGTTTTATTGCAAAGCATAAATTGTGGAAATGGATTTTTATTCCAGGTTTAATTTATGCCTTATTGTTTTTTGTTGGATTGTATTTTTTTTGGATAAGTAGTAGCTATGCAATTGAGTGGATGTTTTTACAAATTGGCATTGGACCGATTAAAGTAGATCAGATGAATGATAGTTGGCTAAGCTTTTTATTCATTTTTGGAAGAATAATGTTGCATTTAGTTTTTTTACTTTTTTATTTTTCTTTATTTAAATACATTTTTTTAATAATAGGGTCGCCAGTATTTGCCTACCTATCCGAAAAAACTGAAGCTATTATAGAAGGTAAAGATTTCCCCTTTAATTTAAAGCAATTACTAAAAGATATTGTACGAGGCGTTAAATTAGCCTTTCGTAATGTATTATGGCAAACCGTTTACACGGTATCAATTTTAATACTTTCGTTTATACCCGTTATTGGATGGGTAACCCCCTTGATAGGTTTACTAATTGAGTGCTATTATCTTGGCTTTAGTATGATAGATTATAGTTGTGAGCGTAACAAATTATCAACATCTCAAAGTATTGCATTTATTGGTAGGCATAAGGGCTTAGCAATAGGCAATGGTTTGGTTTTTTATCTAATGCACTTTATTCCTATTTTAGGTTGGGTACTTGCACCAAGCTATGCAGTAATAGCTGCAACACTAAGTTTGTACAACACTAAGCACAATAAATAATTTATGGCTGCACAAGTATTTTTAATTCCGTGTGTAATTGACGAATTAGCAATTAACACTATACCAGCTTATTGTGTAGATGCTGTAAAAAAATGTGAAGTTATTTTTGCAGAAAACGAACGTACCACAAGGCGTTTTTTAAAAAGTATTTGTAAAGAAATTACTATTGACCAGTACGAATGGTATACTATTCATAAAGTAGAAGAAGAACAAATAAATACGTTTAAACAAAAAATAAAAGAAGGTAAAACTATTGCAATTTTTAGCGAAGCTGGTTGCCCTGGCATTGCCGATCCTGGCCAACTACTCATAGATGTTGCACAACAAATGAATCTAGTAGTAAAACCCTTTGTTGGGCCAAGTAGTATATTATTAGCACTTATGGCTAGTGGACTAAATGGACAACAGTTTGAATTTGTGGGGTACTTGCCTATAGATAATGCAGAAAAAATAAAAGTAATAAAAGAACTAGAAAACGCTTCTCAAAAAAATAATAGTACAAAAATTTTCATTGAAACTCCCTACCGTAATAACCAATTGCTTGAAACACTTTTAAAAACATGCAAAGCCAATACAAAAATTTGTATAGCCGCAGAAATTAGTGGTGCAAATGAATTTATTAAAACAAAAACTGTTGTTGATTGGCAAAAACAAAAAACCGACTTACATAAGAAGCCGGTTATATTTTTATTACATTCGTATTAATTCGTATGATCTAAAAAAAGAGTATTACTTATTTCGTTTCGTTTAACACATCTACTTTGTAAATAAAATATTTTGATTCGCCTCGCCAAAAAAGTTTTACTACTCTTTGCTTGTAATATAATTTTAAAAATTTTCTTTCCCCTGCTGTATTAAGCGTATTAATTACGCTATCGTCTGTTACTGAAAAAGCCCATTCTTCATTTGGTGTACTTGTATTACCCAAATTTATAAACCCTGTTTTTAAAATTCCTTCATGTGTTTTAAAAATCAATCCTTTGTTTGAAAATTTATATACATAGCCTTCTCTAAATCCATCACTATATGAATATACGTATCCAATAGCAATATATCCAGCCACGACCAATAAAACTAAAAAGAAAAACCAACGCATAATTTTTTTGAACACATTTGTTCCTTCTTTAGTAAAAGGTATAGTACTTGTATTTTCTATTTTATTATCTTCCATTTTTTATATTTTTACAAACGTACAAAATTAGTCTTACAAGCCATATTTATCAACTAAATAGACCATTGCAGCCATTACCACTACACCCAAATGCAGTTCTCTTTCGTGTACATTTTCAAAAACATCGGTTGAGGCATGGTGGTAATCAAAATAACGATTACCAACCGTTGTAAAACCAAACTGTGCTGTTTTAAAAGCGGTTTGTAGTGGTCCAATATCTGCACCGCCGCCGCCGCCTTTGCTAAAACTAAATTTATCGGCATCTAATAAAGTAAATAATTTTTTCCAAGTAGTCACTTTACTAAATTGTTCATCCGTCATTCCACAAGTAAATCCTTTTGGGGTTTCCCCTCCACCATCGCTTTCCATAGCCATTAGGTGTGTTTCACCTTTTGCTTTTGCCTCCTCCATATATTTGGTACCACCACGTAAGCCATTTTCTTCATTAGCAAACAAAACAATTCGGATGGTTCTTTTTGGTTTGTAACCTAACGTTTTTAAAACCCTTAACACTTCAATACTTTGTACTATTCCTGTGCCATCATCATGTGCTCCTTCACCTAAGTCCCAACTATCTAAATGGCCACCAATAGTAATTATTTCGTTCGGAAATTCGGTGCCAATAATTTCTCCAATAATATTATGTGCAATAGTATCGGGCAACATAGCTGCATTTGATTTTAAATAAAAATTATCTTCTTTATAATTTCCTTTCAAAAAGACGCTCAATGCCTCTGCATCTTTTGTACTAATGGCCAATGCAGGAATTTTAGGAAATGAGTCATTATACCTTAACGCTCCAGTGTGTGGGTTATCGTCATTTGCTGCCGTAACCGATCTTACCAAAACAGCTAATGCTCCATATTTTGATGCTGCAGATGCCCCGCCACCTCTATAGCGTACAGCATCGCCATAAGCACCGCCAAACATTTTTTTATTGTATGGATAATTATAAAAAACAATTTTACCTTTTACTTCATCTTTGCGTTTAGTTAACTCTTCGTAATTTTTTATTTCTATTATTTTAGCAATTATACCCCCACTTTTTGTGCTCAGAGAGTTGCCTAAAGCAGCAACAGAAAATTCAGGGTTCTTGGATCTTTTTTTTGAACTAAATTTAGCAATAGCCTCACCACCTCTCACCCAATGAGGCACCATACATGGTTGCTTATAAGCATTATCTGTACCAGAATTTTTTAAAGTTTTAATACCCCAGTCCTCTGCCTTATACATTCCTACGGAACCACTTAAACGATGCCCAATGCTTTTGCATAAATCTCTTAAATTGGCATATGCCTGACCATTTTGTAAAATTTCATCGCTAATTTTTTTTATAAATAGCGAATCGTCGTTAGTTTGAGCTTGTGCTAATGATAAAATAAAAAATGATACAATAAGTAAATAAAGTTTTGAACCTAAAGCCATAGTTAAATAGTATTAATGAAGATAAACGGAGCGTCGCCACAAAAGCTTATCGCCGTAAAATGCTTGTTATACCAGTTGAATTAATAAATTAGTCCAACAGTTTTTAGTATAATGCCGATTTAGCAGCCTTTTAAGCCAATCCAATTGGACTATTACGAATGCACAAATGGTGTTACAATAAAAAACAAACTTAACCATAAAATACTAAATTGCATACTCAAAATTTATTGTAATGAATATTGTAATTGTTTGCTACCCTACTTTTGGTGGAAGTGGAGTTTTGGCTACAGAACTTGGCAAAGCCCTTGCTGATAAAGGACATACTATACATTTTATTACCTATCAACAACCCGTAAGGTTAAGTGGTTTTCATGCCAATATTTTTTACCATGAGGTAAGAGTACCAACCTATCCCTTATTTGATTTTCCGCCTTACGAAACCGCATTGAGTAGTATGATGGTGGATGTGGTTAATAATTATGCAATAGATTTATTACATGTACATTATGCTATACCGCATGCCAGTGCTGCGTATATGGCAAAACAAATTTTATTAAAGGAAGGAAAAAAAATACCGGTTATTACTACACTACATGGTACAGATATAACCTTAGTTGGTAAAGATAAAACGTATAGCCCTGTTGTAACATTTAGTATGAACGAGAGTGATGCACTTACAGCAGTATCGCAAAACCTAAAGGAAGAAACGCTTAATAATTTTGTAATAAAAAAAGATATTGAAGTAATACACAATTTTGTAGATGTAAAACGTTTTCATAAAAAACCGGTTGTTGCTTTTAAACAATTAATAGCTCCAAAAGGCGAACGTATTATTGTACATGCTAGTAATTTTAGAAAAGTAAAACGAGTAGATGATGTTATAAATACTTTTTTATTAATTAATAAAGTAATGCCAAGTAAATTGCTTTTATTAGGCGATGGGCCAGAAAGGCCTTTTGCAGAAAGCATTTGCAGAGATTGTATTGCTGCAGAAAATATTAAATTTTTAGGTAAGCAAGAGCAAATAGAAGATATTTTACCCATTGCAGATTTATTTTTATTAACAAGTGAGTATGAAAGTTTTGGACTTGCTGCTTTAGAAGCTATGGCTGCCGAAGTGCCTGTAATTAGTACAAATGCTGGTGGCTTACCCGAAATTAATATCAACGGCTATTGTGGCTATATGAGTAATGTGGGTGATATTGAAGATATGTGTAAAAATGCTTTATCTATTTTGCAAGATGATGCAAAATTAAAACAATTTAAAGCTAATGCATTAGCACAAGCCCAAAAATTTGATATAAGCAGTATTGTACCTAAATATGAGGAGTTGTATAATAAGGTAGTGAAAGGTTTATCGGTGTAACCATTTTTCTGGGTCATAATATTTGCTATGCTCATCATACAAATAAAAATCAACAGCGCCTATACCATCTAAATTTGCCATAGCCCTACCCAATACTTGGCCATTTGTTATTTTTTGCCCTATTTTAACTGTTACGTTAGAAAGATTACTATATGTTGTAAAGTAACCTCCATGCTGTACCATAACTATTCCTCCATCATCATCAATTACTGAGGTAACAACACCTGAAAAAATACATTTTACAGCTGCGCCAATTTCTGTAGCTACTGTAACACAATTTTGTTGCACTTTACTATTATTTGGTGGTAAAATATTTAATCCAAAATGCAATAAAATTCTACCGGCAACGGGCCATTGTAAATTACCTCTATTAGCAACAAAACTTGTGTTGGTACTTCTATTCTCATCTGTTACAATTGAACCTAGCTCTGCAATTGGAGGCTTAGGTCTAGGTGCAATAGGCGTTTTTGGAGTTGTTGTAGGCTTTACCGTTCCTGTTGTAGTTTTGCTCTTTTCTAATCTGGCAGCATCATCGGATACTTTTTTTGCTAATGCAGCAGCTTTAAGTTCTGCAGCTTTATTTGCTGCAGCTAATTTGGCTGCTTCTTTTCTGGCTTCTTCAATTACTCGTTTAATATTTGCGGCAATAGCTCCATCTACTCTTTTTAATTGCTTATTTTTTGCTGCATATTGGCTACTTAATTGGCCGCCTTGTTTTTTTAACGCATCTAAAATTCTATCCTTTTCTTTTTGTTGTTTTTCTAACTCTCCTAACTCTTCATCTTTAGATTGTAATACAATTGTTTTCTTTTGCTTAGTTCCTGTCAGCTCTTCCACTCGTTGTACACGTAGCTCTTGCGTTCGAATTATATTTTGTCCTTGCATTTCTCTATAATTACGATAGCTTTTTAAATAAGCAATACGTTTAATAGCGTCGTTAAAATTGGAGGCAGAAAAAATGAAATTTAAAAAATCGTAGTTACTTCTGTTTTTGTATGCATACACCATGCTTTTAGCATACTCTTGTTTTAGGGTATCAAGCAATCTATCATATTTATTTATATCTCGTTGAGTGGTGGTTAAACTTCTATCTAACAAGTTTATATCGTTGTTAATATTTTGAACTAATCTATCTTGTAAGTTTACTTTATCACTAATTAATTTCCATTGTAAAAAATTTTCTTTTGTTTTTGTTTTGTTTTCACTTAGCATTTTTTCAGTTTCTTTCAATTCCTTCTTTAGTTGTAGTTTTTGTTTCTCCAATTCTTCTCTTGTTTGCGGTTGGGCAAATAGTGAGGTTGCAACAAATAGTATAACTGTAATTAAAATGCTTTGTTTCTTCATCTTACTTAATTAGCGTTTAGTTCAAAAATACGATTGAAAAATAGAATTGAGGGTAGCCAAATAACCCACACCTGTGTATAACGTCCGTTAATGCAAATAACGCTTACTTTCTTTTATAATTTTTGGGTACGTTAAAAGGAACTGACAATTCTTTGTTAAAGTCATAACTTTTATAATTCAGTTGAATATCTAATTTATTTTTTTCAGACACTGTAATTTCTCTATGCGTACTAAAATTAATACCGTCCTTATTCTCATACCCACTGTAGGTAAGAGCTGCAGTTCTACTTCGGCTAATATCAATATCATCTAATTTACTGTGCATTAATAAATAGTTGTCGTTGGAGAGGCTTACTAAATGTTTAAAATAATTACCTAACGATGATAATAAAGTGGCCTCGTTTGTTTTTTTAAACGCAACAATTGTACTATCTAAAAATATCGGATTACCAATTAATAAATCTTGTAGGGTTTTATAATCAAACGGTATTTCGGTTACTTCTTGCAAATAATCTAACGAACGGTATTGCACTTCTTTTTGCTGCTTGTTTAAAAGGATAATACTGTCTTTATTTACATAAATTCTAAAAACTTCAACATTTAAGAAAGTAGCACTTAACGAAATCCAAATAGCACTATCTTTTATTATTCTTACATTGGCCGTAATATCTGGTTGCTTGCCTTTACTATCCTCGTAATCCACTTTAATTTTAGAATTAAATGTTTTAAAATCGATATAATGTGCTTTAAATTTTTTAACAATACTTTCAACTGCTTTAACTGAGTCGTTAATTGATTGAACAACGTTTATAATAGTATCTTTTTTTGTTATTATTTTATTGATATTATTTTTTGTTGTTTTACAACTATAATTTAATACTATAAGTACTATTAATGTAGTATAAATAAAAAGTTTGTTCATTTTGCTGTATTGAATTATTTATTTTTTCCCTGTGTGTCCAAATCCTCCATCCCCCCTTAGGGTATCATTCAATTGTTGTACTAAGTTTAATGTTGCCTTTTCTACCTTAGCAAAAATAAGTTGTGCAATTCTATCTCCATGCTCAATGGTTTGAGCTTCATTGCTTAAGTTTATTAAAATTACTTTTAACTCGCCTCTGTAGTCTGCATCAATTGTGCCTGGAGAGTTTAAGCAAGTAATTCCATTTTTTATTGCTAGTCCACTTCTTGGTCGCATCTGTGCTTCGTAACCATTAGGTATTTGTATAAATAAACCTGTGGGTACTAAAACTCTTTCAAGTGGTTTAATAGTAATTGCTTTTTCAATATTTGCTCTTACATCTAAGCCCGATGAACCTTCTGTAGCATAGGCTGGCAATGGGTTAGTTGAACTATTTTTTATATTTATTTGTATACTATCCATACGTATTATCTTAACAATGTTACCATTCCTTGTTCGTATTTATTTATTCCTCTCAAGTTTGTATAATTTATTTTCCAAAAGTAACTTCCAACGGGCAGTTGTTTTCCTCTATTGGTACCATCCCATTTTTGTTTTACATCATTAGTTTCAAAAATAATGTTACCCCATCTATCAAAAAGCACAAAAAGATAATATTTTGTTGCAAATGAACTTACTGGACCAAATTTATCATTTATATTATTTCCATCTGGTGTAAACGCATTTGGCATAAATAATTCACAATTGCCTACTCCAATGTTTATTGTATCAGTTGCAGTGCAATCTTTTGTAACTGCCAAAAAATATTGGCCTTCATTTTTTACTTCAATTTTTTCTGTTTTTTCTCCAGTACTCCACTCATATGTACCACCTGGAAAATTGCCTGCTGATAATGTAATTGGTTTTGAAGCACAAACTTCAACATCTATTCCTAAATTCACTTTTGGCTTTGGCTTTTGAAATATATTCACAGTATCTGCACTTAAAGTACAATTACTATTTGCAAAATTTAGCCAATATTTACCTAAAGTTTTAACATCAATTTCTGGAGTAGTTTCGCCTGTACTCCATACATAGTTAGCTCCATTTATTAGTTTCTTGGGAATCAATTTTGCATTAATTGTGTCGCAAATACCTACATTATCATCTAAGAGATCGTTGTCATCAGCAATCAAAATTTTTAAAGTGCTTATGTCTTGCTTTACAATTCCACATCTTGTAGAATATGCTTTCATAAATACAGTATATAAACCTTCGTTTAAATAGGTGTGAGATGGATTTGGTGTAGTTGAAAAATTATTATCCCCAAAGTCCCACTTTATAGAATCAATACCCAGAGTTGTATTTATCGAAAACAAAGCAGTTTTATCTGTACATAATCTGCTATTAGATTGAATTCCATATGAAATAAGCGAAGGGTCAAAGTAACTTTGTACCAAAGTTGGCAACCCTAGTTTTAATTTGTTACTTCCATTATTACCCAAAAAAATGCCTTGTACATTATAGCCACAACTTAGTCCGTAATTATTAGGGTTATTAATAGTCGCTAAATAATTGGTATTACTAACACAATAATAAATTTTGCCATCGTTTGCTATTTGTAAACCAGCTGAAAAGTTCCCTGCTGATGATGAAATTAATTGTTTAGAATTATAAATAGTCGCTGCATTGTGAGAGGTAATATCAAATTGATAAAGTTGCCCATCGCCATCAGTTTCGGCATTATTAGAAACATATAATAGATTAGCATTAGGGGAAAATTCAACAGCATAAACACCTGCGTATGGAATTTGTGTTGCGGTAAGTACAGGTTTAAAAAAAATTGAATTAGATAGTACTCCAGTGGTGTTATCAAAATCAGCTAGCTCTACCAAATTATTCTCATAAGAATGTGCAGCTGCAATTTTTTTTCCATCTATTGAAAACTTTAAAGTACCTATCGCATTATTCTGAAATTGATTGATAGTTACTGCACCCGTACTAACAATAGGTGTAGTATTTATTCCTTCTTTTGAAAGTAAGTAAGTATAATATTTATTTGAATTAAATTCTTTTACTACTACCCAAAAATCTACTCCGTTACAGTGATGTGTTATAGCTAATTTTTCGTAACAATTAGCAAGGAGTTGTATATTCTTCAGTACTATTTCTCCATTCCCATTGTCGCCATTTTTATTTATTATGTTATACCTTAAACCTCTGTTGGGCCTATCAGCGGCTCCAACAGTAAATAGATAAAACAGCGTATCATTGTTTGGCATTGGCACTAAACTAGCATTATTTGTACTGCTTAAATCCCCTAGCAATCCACTACCATTTTTTACGACAGTGTGTTTATCATTTAAAAGTATACTGCCATTTGAGTAGAATAATAATTTGCCATTTGCGTCGGATAGTACGGTTCCGCCTTCATCATAAATTAGTTGCCCATCATCTAGTACCTGAGGTGGATTTATATTAAAATTAATTCCAATTTTATCGCCAAAATACCAAATATTATTTCGCTTTTGTGCAAACAAATTACATTTAAATATTAATAAATAGCTAAGTATAGTTAAAAGAAGTTTCAATAAAATTATTTTTTTGCTAATAAAACTGTTGCATAAGCAAATAGTCCTTCTTCCCTTCCGGCAAAGCCCATTTTTTCGGTTGTTGTGGCTTTAATAGATATATCATTAACGGTAATGTGTAAAATTGATGCACTAATTAGTTGCATTTCGGCTACATAAGGTTTTATTTTTGGCATCTCCAAACATAGTGTACTATCTACATTAACAACGGAATAACCCTTTGCTGAAATTAAATCATAACAATGTTTTAGTAATAGCTTACTATCAATATTCTTAAATCTGTCATCGGTATTAGGAAAATGTACACCAATATCACCTAATGCTAAAGCACCTAGCATTGCATCACAAATAGCATGTAATAATACGTCGGCATCGCTATGCCCCAATGCACCTTTTGTATGAGGTATTTTTACTCCACCAATCCATAAATCTCTACCTTCTACTAACTGATGAAAATCTACACCGGAGCCTATTCGATATGCCATTATACTTTTTTAAACAAATATCCGTAATAATATGGTATAAATGAAAAAGCGTTACACAAAAAGTGTAACGCTTTTAAATATATTTATTTTTATAAATTTACTTAGCTGATGCAGCATCGCCACCAAGGTCAAACACTAAACCGAAGCGATAGGTGTTTGATAATGGATTTCTTGTAACGCCGTTTCCAGAATTAAACAAGTAAGCAAAGTTTAAACCAATGCTACTATATTTTAAACCAGCACCAACGGTAAAGAATTTTCTATTCCCTTTGATAGGATTTTCGTAATGATATCCTGTTCTAAAAGCAAATTGATTTTTGTACCAAAACTCAGCACCTACAGCAATGTTAATTTCCTTGAACTCTTCGCCGAAACCATCTGGAGCATCTCCAAAAGATTTAGCCCAGCTACTAACAACACCTTGACTACGGTACGCTTGCAAAGCTGCAGCTGAGGTATCACCTGGAGTTGGAACTAATAACTTATTAATGTCTGCTGAAAAAGTTAACTTACTATCTTCATCAAACACTTTAGTATATGAACCACCAATACCTAAATTAGCTGGTATATAATCTTTTTGTGTAGCATCGCTAGTGTAAGCAATTTTAGAACCTAGGTTAGTTAAGGTAACACCCCAATTAAAACCTTGGCCATTTTCTTTTGCACCATGGTGATAGAACGTTAAATCACCAGCTACTGATGAACCAGTTTTATAACTAACCCCATTAACTGTACCGCTAGCTAGATTAGAGTTGATATATCTTACAGCAACGCCTATAGCGTTTTTGCTAGATAATTTTCTTGAATAACCTAAATCAATTGCAAATTCTCTTGGAAGGAATGTTTGCAAATCGTTGCCTGCAAAATCAGTAAACTGAATAGATCCAAGACTAAAGTATCTTAAAGATCCAGATATTGCTTGAACATCATCTAATTTATAATATCCAGCTAAAGAAGCCATATATATGTCATTGATCGATAAATCTCTTAACCAAGGAACATAGTTAACTGCAACATTAGCTTTACTTGTGCTAAACGGAGTTTTCGCTAAGTTATTAAACATAGAGTTTGCATCCGGTGAGGTTGCAATACCTACATCTCCCATACCGCCGGCACGGGCATCTGGAGTAACACGTAAAAATGGTACAGCAGAGGTTACAACATTAATTGGGTTTGTCGTTTGGGCATTAGCTACATTAATTGCTCCTCCCACAAACATAACTAGGGCAGTTAGTTTCAAAGTTACTTTTTTCATGCGTTTTGTTTTGTCTTGGTTAGGTAGACTTACCTCTATAAGCGTTAAGTTTAAAGGTTCTATAACAACTGTAAAAATAGTAGTTTTATTTATACAAACAAATAAATTATTAAAATCTTGTTAAAAATATTTTTTATTTTGACAAATATAAGAGAAAAAATTTAATTTACAAATACCACAAATCAGGTTGTAAAAGATAGTTATAATTTTTTATCTAGTTGAAATCCAAGGTATTAAACATTAACAAATGTACGTTTATTATATAAAATTACCAAATCTCAACAAATAGACAATTTGATTTTTGATTTTGTTGCATATAAGTAAAAAAGATTTTTTTGTACTTAAAAAAAAGATAAGATAAATCTTTGTAAAAATGGAATACAAATTGCTATAAGTCATATAAAGTAATTATATTCGCAACCTGTGTAGCCTCCTACACAATAATTTAGAAAACCTTTCGTTAATTAACTTGCAAAACGAATGAATATGCAAAAAAATGTTTCGGGTAAAAGCCTGATGATGATTGTAGCCGTAGTACTTAGTTTAAGTGCTTGTAAAAATGGCGGATTATTTGGAAAAAAATCTAGTAAGTCCTCTGCAACTGGGTGGAATTATGATGATAAAAACATGGGAAATTACCATGTATCCAAAGTAAAGTACCCTAAGGCTGGTCCTGGGCTTGTTTTTGTACAAGGCGGTTCGTTTGTTATGGGTGCAAAAGATGAGGATGTAATGGGTGATTGGAATAATGTTCCTCGTCGTATAACCGTTCCTTCTTTTTTTATTGATGAGACTGAAGTAGCCAATGTTCATTACAGAGAATATTTATATTGGTTAAATAATACTTTTCCGGATGATACAGCTGTAATTAGAAAAGCATTACCAGACACCTTAGTTTGGAGAGAGGAATTGGCGTACAATGAGCCTTATGTTCAATATTATTTCCGTTTTCCATCATACAACTATTACCCTGTAGTGGGCGTTAGTTGGCAACAAGCACATGATTTTTCTATTTGGAGAACAGATAGAGTTAATGAGTTAAACCTTGTTAAAAAAGGGTACTTAAAAAAAGATGCTATAAAAAAAGAAATGAAAGGTGCTGGTGCAGATGGATCATTTAATACAGAAACTTACTTGATGGCTCCAGATTTAATTCAAAATAAGCAAAAGCCAAAAGGTAAAAATGTACTAAAAGATATAAGTGGCAAACCAAGAGGTACGGTTAGCATGGAAGATGGTATTTTAAATATGGGATATCGCCTGCCAACAGAAGCAGAGTGGGAATATGCAGCTTATGGTATTTATGCTCAAAACCCTAGCCCTCGTAAAAAGGAAAGTGGTAGTGGTGAAGAATTATTATCTAACCAACAAATATATAGCTGGAGCAATAATGCTAATGGTTTAAGAGATAACCGCCGTGGTAGCTGGCAAGGTAAATTTTTGGCTAACTTTAAAAGAGGAAGTGGAGATAATATGGGTGTTGCAGGAGGTTTGAATGACCGTGCTGCAATTCCAGGAAATATTAAATCATTTTATCCTAATGCATTTGGCTTATATAATATGAGTGGTAATGTTAGTGAGTGGGTTGGTGATGTATACAGACCAATGACTTCTATGGATGGCCAAGATTTTAACTACTATCGTGGTAATAAATTTCAAAAATATTACAAAGATGCAAATGGCCAAGTGGAAAGAGATAGTGCTGGTCGTTTAAAGAAAGTTGATATTAGCGATGATGAAGTTAAAAATAGAGCAAATTATCAAAAGAATGACGTAATAAATTATTTAGATGGTGATAGTTCAAGTGGGGTATATTATGGTTATGGCACTACCTCTTTAATTAGCGACCATTCTAGAGTTATTAAAGGTGGAAGCTGGAATGATAGGCCTTATTGGTTATCTCCAGGCTCTCGTCGTTTTATGGAAGAAACTCAATCTTCTAGTACAGTAGGCTTCCGTTGTGCTCAAACTTATCTTGGACCACCAGAAGGACCAGGCTTTAAAGAAGGTAACTCCTTTGGTAAGCGTAAGCAAAATTCAAGAAAGAAAAAATAAAAATATTTATTTAATTATAAAAAAGCAATCTCATAAACAACGGGATTGCTTTTTTTATTCCCACACATCTATCCTATTTTTGTTTTATGCAAATAGAAAATTTATATACTATTTATTTACAGCATCCATCTATACAAACCGATACAAGAAAAATAAAAAAAGATGATTTATTTTTTGCGTTGAAGGGAGAAAATTTTAATGGTAACATATTTGCACAACAGGCTATTGAATTGGGTGCCGCCTATGCAATTGTAGATGAAGAAATAAGTTTTAATAGCCCTAAAATAATTAAAGTAAATAATGTTTTGCAAACTTTACAAGCATTAGCCAAACATCATAGAGAGCAGTTTACTACTATGCCTAACGGCAGGCAAGTGCCTTTTATAGCCATTACGGGAAGCAATGGAAAAACAACTACAAAAGAATTAATTCATCAAGTACTATCAACCACTTACCAAACGTACACTACCGAAGGGAATTTGAATAACCATATTGGTATTCCTTTAACTATTTTGAAGGTAAAAAAAGATGCCCAAATTGTTGTAATTGAAATGGGTGCTAATCATCAAAAAGAAATTGAAAGCTATTGTACATATACCCTACCTACACATGGCTTAATTACAAACTGTGGTAAAGCCCATTTAGAAGGCTTTGGGGGTTTACTTGGAATAAGAAAAGGTAAAGGAGAATTGTATGATTATTTAAGGGCAAATAAGGGCAAGGTGTTTTTGATGAACGATTACGATTATTTAATTGAAATGGCTAAAGGCATTGCAGCTACTTTTACTTATGGTACAATAAATGCAGATGTTATAGGTACTATTTTAAAGGATGATACTTTTTTACAAGTTGCAATTTCAAAAGGAATTACCGAAACGATTAAAACGCAATTAGTAGGTGATTATAATTTACCCAATGTATTAGCAGCTGTTGCATTAGGTGTTTATTTTAAGGTAGATAAAGTTAAAATAAAAACTGCTTTAGAAAATTATACTCCAAGCAATAGTAGAAGTCAATTAATAAAAAAAGATAGTAATACTATTATTTTAGATGCGTATAATGCAAACCCTAGTAGTATGAAACTAGCCATTGAAAATTTTGCAAAAATTGAAGCAGATAAAAAAGTATTATTGTTAGGAGGAATGATGGAATTGGGTAATGAAAGTATAACTGAACACCAAGCCATTGTTGATTTATTAAATAACTATAACTGGTTAAATGTGGTTTTAGTAGGTGGGGATTTTAATAAAATAACTCATCCTTATATTTATTTTGATAATGCTAGCCAAGCTAAGGAATGGTTGATAAATAAAAATTTCGTTGACACCTATTTTTTAATAAAGGGCAGCCGTAGTATGCAAATGGAAAAAGTATTAGCGTAATATTTACCAATCCTTTTTTACCCTACATTTGCAGTCCAAATTACAGAGAGGTGTCCGAGTGGTTGAAGGAGCACGCCTGGAAAGTGTGTATACTGAAAGGTATCGAGGGTTCGAATCCCTTCCTCTCTGCATATTAAATTCCAAAAATTTGTAGTCCATTTTTAGTTGTTACCTCAGCTACTTCCTCTACCGAAATATTTTTTATTTCTGCCACTTTTTCAATTATATATTTTAGATAACTAGGTTCATTTTGTTTACCTCTAAAAGGTACTGGTGATAAATAGGGAGAGTCGGTTTCTAACACTATATTTTTTAAATCTATTTTTTGCAACACTTCTGCTAAGCCTGCATTTTTATAGGTTACTACACCCCCAATGCCTAAATAAAAACCAGCTTTAATAATTTCTTTTGCACTTTCGTAACTGCCACTAAAACAATGAAAAATACCTCGTACATTTTGCTTGCTATATTCTTTTACTACATTAATAGTTTCTTGCATAGCATTACGGGTGTGTATTACAATTGGAATATTTTTTTTTATGGCTAACTCAATTTGCGTTTTAAAACTTTCTGTTTGCTCACTAACAAATGTTTTATCCCAATAAAAATCAAGCCCGATTTCTCCAACTCCTACAAAATTTCTTTTAGAAAACCATTCTTCAACTTGTTGCAGTTCATCTTTATAATTTGCATTTACACTACATGGGTGTAAGCCCATCATAGCAATACATTTTTGAGGATGTTTTGCTTCCAAATGTAGCATTGCTGCATGTGTTGAGCTATCGATTGCAGGTAAATAAAATTTTGTAACCCCTTTTACTTCGGCCCTTTTAATAACTGCATCAATATCATTACTAAATTGGTCTAAATATAAATGGCAATGTGTGTCTATACTATTCATAATTAACAAAATTCATAAAAAATAACATCTATTTAAACTATTTTTTAACCGGCAGTCTACAGGTTATATTTATTTGCCTTTAATCAAGCAATTTTATAGATAAATGGAGTTGGATATCCAATTACTTTATAAATAAAAAATACTTGTTTTTTATAAAAATCGCATTATCTTAGCAAAGTTTTCATAGGGTACGGATTAAAAACGGGCCAGAGTTTCTACTCAGGCCCTATTTTTTAGATGATATTTGCTTTCACTTTTTTACTCTTCAATTTCAGCTAGACATTTTTATTGTTAAGTTATCAATAGTTTGAACTAGTAAATGCTTAATGCTTATTTTTAAAAATCCCAAAAAACATAAACATCCAACCCAAAATAAAAAAAACTCCTCCTATAGGTGTAATTGCCCCAAGCCAATTTATTCCCCAATTAAATTGTTTTGAAAAACATAATAAATATAAGGAGCTACTAAAAATAAGTATCCCAACTAAAAATAAATTAGATGCTAACTGTATCCATTTTTTATTAAAATCTTTATACAATATTCCTGCTCCTAATAAAGCAAAAGCATGATAAAATTGATACTTTACACCAGTTTCAAAAATGACGATAGTATCATTTGATAAAATATTTTTTAACCCATGTGCTGCAAATGCTCCAAACCCAACAGCTAATGCTGCAAATACACATGCAAGTTGTAAACTAACTTTATTCATTTACGAGAGTGTTGTTTAATTATTATTTTATACCTAAAAAAATTAAAGTTAGTAAAGTATTAAAAGAAAAATATTTTTTACAGTAAACTAAAAAAAGCCACTCAAAAAAAGTGGCTTATAAAGTATCGTTCAAAAAAAATTATGCTTCTTTACCATGGCACTGCTTATATTTTTTACCGCTTCCGCAAGGGCAAGGTTCGTTACGGCCAGGCATTTTTTCTACCGTTACAGGCATTTGTTTTATGCTTTCGCTTGGGTCATAATAATCTTTTTCGTTGGCCGCATAATCTTCACCAGCAGCAGCAATAGCAGCTTTATTAGCAGCCATTTTACTCATGTCTGTTTTTTTCTCTTTTCCTTCTTTTATTTGCCCAGCATTTGTTTGCTCTAAAGGTATTTGTGCATGGCATAAAAAACTTACCACATCTTTATTTACCTGATCATCCATTTGCTTAAAGGCATTAAAGGCTTCTATTTTATAAATCACCAATGGGTCTTTTTGTTCGTAACTAGCGGTTTGTACGCTATGGCGTAAATCGTCCATTCCTCTTAAATGCTCTTTCCAAGCGTCATCAATTAAGGCTAGGGTAATGCTACGTTCTAATGCGTTATTTAATTCTTTTCCGTTTGTAGTTAAGTATTTATCTAAGTTAGCAAGGGCTTGTATACTTTTTTTACCATCGGTAAAGGGTACGGCTACATTTTCAATATGGTTACCTTGTTCTTTACGAATATTACTAATTACTTGCATAGTTTGCTTTGCAATACCCTCTCCTTTTTTACGGTATTGTGTTACCCCTTCATTATACAATCGCTCTGTTAAGGCAACTACATCATCTTTATCTAACTCGGTAGCACTAATAGTAGTATCAATTCCAAAATGTAAAATACAGGCTAGTTTAAATCCTTCGTGGTCGTTACCCTCTTTAAATGAAAGCACTAAACCTTCGGCTACGGAGTAAAATGCATTATCTAAATCTAACGCTAAACGTTCGCCAAACAAGGCATGGTTACGTTTACCATAAACAACATTGCGTTGCTTGTTCATTACATCATCATACTCTAACAAACGCTTACGAATACCAAAGTTATTTTCTTCTACTTTCTTTTGAGCTCGTTCAATACTTTTGCTAATCATACTATGTTGTATAACTTCTCCTTCTTTATACCCCATTCTATCCATTAAACCTGCTATACGTTCGCTACCAAACATACGCATTAAATCATCTTCTAAACTTACAAAAAAACTAGATGTTCCGGGGTCTCCTTGTCTTCCTGCTCTACCTCTTAACTGTCTATCTACCCTTCTACTTTCATGTCGTTCTGTACCAATAATTGCTAAGCCCCCAGCATCTTTTACATTAGGGCCTAATTTTATATCGGTACCTCTACCAGCCATATTGGTTGCAATAGTTACTGCACCAGCTAGACCTGCTTCGGCCACTACTTGGGCTTCTCTTGCATGCTGTTTTGCGTTTAATACATTATGTGGAATATTTTTTTGCTTTAACATTCTGCTCAGCAATTCACTAATTTCTACCGATGTTGTACCTACAAGCGTAGGTCTACCGGCCATGCGTAAACGCTCCACTTCATCAATTACCGCTTTATATTTTTCTCGTTTGGTTTTATACACCAAATCTTGTTCATCTTTTCTGGTAACAGGTATATTAGTAGGTATATTAACTACATCTAACTTATAAATACTCCAAAACTCTGCTGCTTCTGTTTCAGCAGTACCCGTCATACCACAAAGTTTGTGGTACATTCTAAAAAAGTTTTGTAACGTTACGGTTGCATAGGTTTGGGTGGTAGCTTCAATTTTTACATTTTCTTTTGCTTCTAAAGCTTGGTGTAACCCATCGGAATACCTACGGCCTTCCATAATACGACCAGTTTGCTCATCTACAATTTTTACTTGCTCTTCTATAATTACATACTCTGTATCTTTTTCAAATAAGGTATATGCTTTTAATAATTGTTGTAGGGTATGTATTCTATCTGCTTTTACTGAATATTCATTTAACAAATTTTCTTTTCGATGTAATTTTTCATCAGTTGTTAAATCTGTTTTTTCTATATCGGCTAATTTAGTAGCAATATCAGGTAACACAAAAAATTCTGGGTCTTCGCCACTACGTGTTATAAGGGAAATACCTTTATCCGTTAAATCTACTTGATTATTTTTTTCATCAATATTAAAATACAATTCAGCATCAACCTTTGGCATTTCTTTTTGCTGATCGGCCAAATAATAATTTTCGCTTTTTTGTAATTTTACTCGTATGCCTGGCTCACTTAAAAATTTAATTAAAGCTCCATTTTTAGGTAGGCCTCTATGGGCTCTCATTAGTGCCAAACCGCCATCTTTTGGATCATCATTACCCTCAGCAATTTTCTTTTTTGCTTCTATTAAAAATTGATTAACGGCATTACGTTGTACTTCAATTAATTTTTCGATACGTGGCTTCAACTCAAAAAATTGTTGAATATTATCTGTTTTACCAATTGGCCCACTAATAATCAGGGGTGTTCTTGCATCATCAATTAATACACTATCCACCTCATCTACCATGGCAAAGTGGGGTGTGCGTTGCACCATTTCATCGGGGCTATGCACCATATTATCTCTTAAATAATCAAACCCAAATTCGTTGTTGGTACCATACGTTATATCGGCGTTATAAGCTGCTCTTCTTGCATCACCATTTGGTTCATGTTTGTCTATACAATCTACAGTGATACCAAGCCACTCAAAAATAGGACCATTCCACTCACTATCTCTACGTGCTAAATAATCGTTTACCGTTACAATATGTACACCTTGGCCAGCTAAGGCATTTAAATATGCAGGTAAGGTACTTACCAATGTTTTTCCCTCACCCGTTGCCATTTCGGCAATTTTACCACTATGTAACACTGCACCACCAATTAACTGTACATCGTAATGCACCATATTCCAAGTAACTTGCCCGCCAGCTGCAGTCCATGTGTTTTTGTGTATGGCTTTGTCTCCATCAATGGTTACAGTATCTTTTTTTACAGCTAACGTTCTATCTAATTCGGTAGCGATACTTACTAATTTTTCGTTTTCTTTAAAGCGTCTACTAGCTTCTTTTACTGTTGCAAAAGCCTCTGGCAAAAGTTCATTTAAGCAATTTTCGATTTCGTTATCTTTTTCTTTCTTAAGCTCATCTATTTCTTTATAAATACCATCTCTTGCAGCAATATTTTCTAAGGGCAAGTCTTCTGCTTCTTGCTTTTTATCCTCAATTTGTTTATTTATTTGGGTAAGATGTGTGGCTATTCTTGCTTTAAATTCTTGCGTTTTATTTCGCAATTCATCATTATTAAGGGATTGGTACTCTGCAAAAAATTGATTTATTTTTTGTACTTCAGGAGCTATTTTTTTAACGTCTTTTTCGCTTTTACTGCCGCCAAATAGTTTCGATATTATTCCTATCATAAAAAATCAGTGTTACTGGGTATTGTAAAATTTAGTTAAGTAATGATTACTGCATTGTCAAATATGGTGCTTAATTTAATAATAGCCAATTTGACAGCCCTTTTTAAGAGTTGGTAAAGGTACAAATTAGTTTATAAGTATAAAACCAAAATGGGTTTGTGTATAGCGGTTTAGGCATTTAGGTTACAAGTTTCTATTTTTATATGATTTTGGCTATTTATTAACTAACCTTTATAAATATCTTGTATAAATAAAAATGATTATTATGAATTCCCTGAAAGCCTAAGGGATGACCTTAGTTTTCAATAAGCCAAGCCAACTTAGTTTTGATGGCGAAAATTTATTAGTAGAATAATAACAACATAAGCGTTGCATTTTATAAAATGAGCAAGTCCTTTGCAAATTTTTTGGGTAAGCATACCTTTATTTTTTAATCCCGTAGATAAAAGCAGTATGAAAATAGTTTTACGTTTGATGAGTTTAAAGTAGCTTTTCCTGCAAGTCCATCAAAAAAAAACCATTAGAAATAAGTTTTTTTACGCCTACCACAGGACCAGATGATTATATAGAAATAAATACGGTTGATAGCGATAGTGATTTTTCTATACCCAATACGGGCAATAATGTAGTTATACCTATAGAAGAATTAAAAAGACAAAAGAAAATAGACGCTAATGTACCAATAGCGAAAACAGCAATAAGCACTAAAGGCAAAATGTTATGAAAGCTCAGCAATCAAGACTCTTTAGTAGGCACATCTAAAAAATAAAGCCATAAAATATAATTTAGGCTTTAAAACTATACTAAAATACGGTTTTTAAAATAAGTGATGTTACCTATTTTAAACTTTTGTTTGCCACTCATCAAAAACTAATTTCAATATGTAATAATACTTTATTTTTGCACTAAATTTTCCATATTTAATCTGGTTTTTATGCAAAAAACGTTAACCTTTTTCGCTTTTATATTTTTTTTAGCTAATGTGCAAGCCCAAATAAAAGGTGTAGTTATTGATAGTGCCACTAAAAAAGGGATAGATAAAGCCGTAATAGGTTTGGTAATTAAAAGCAACCCAACAGATACCACCTATACGTTTGCTGATGAAAATGGAAAGTTTAGTATAGAGCCTATACCAACATCAAGCTTTTCAATAGTAATACAAAACTTGGGTTTTAAACCAGTGGCAAAATATATAGCCAATACTAACCAACAAAAAATTATTGACCTTGGCAAAATTGAATTAATAAATAGAGGTACATTAATGGATGAAGTAATTGTAGTAGGCGCTCCTATTGTGGTTAAGGAAGATACGGTGGAATATAGGGCAGATGCATTTAAAGTACGTGAAGGTGCAGTTGTAGAAGACCTTTTAAAAAGATTACCAGGCATAGAGGTTGGTAAAGATGGTAGTGTAAAAGCACAAGGCAAATCTGTAACAAAAGTAAGAGTAAATGGTAAAGATTTTTTTGGAGGCGATGTACAAACGGCTACAAAAGAATTACCTGCCAACTTGGTTGATAAAATACAAATAATTGATGATTATGGCGATCAATCAACGGTAAGTGGAATTAAAGAAGGCGATGCAGAAAAAATATTAAATATTCAATTAAAAAAAGATAAAAATAAAGGCTTTTTTGGCAGAGCCACTGTGGGTGGTGGAACAGATGAGCGTTATCAGGCCTCTTTTAATGGTAATTATTTTAATAATAATAAACAACTATCGTTGTTTGCTAATAGCAATAATGCCAATCAATCGTTATTTAACTTTGGAAATTTTGGCGGCAATCGTGGTATGAGTAGCATGATGAAGCAGGGACAAAGTATGATGGCAGATATGGGTGGAGCAAGTGGTATGATGAATGCAATGAATAGTGGTGATAGAAGTTTTGTTGGAGGAAATCAAAACAGTAATGGTGGCATTACCACTTCAAATTCGCTTGGGTTAAATTTTAGAGATCAGTGGGGGAAACGAATAAATTTTTATGGAAGTTACTCGTATAGCAATAGAGATAATGGTGCACTTACTTACACAGCGCAGCAAAATTTTAATAGGGATACTACTTTTGTAAATAATGATGATAACATTTCTAATACATTAGGACAAAATCACCGTATTTTCTTAAATTTAGAATACCAAATAGATAGTTTTAATTACCTAAAAATTAGTCCTACAGCAAGTTTTGCAACAAATAATGGCACTAGTACTTCGTTAACCGATGTTTTTAAAAGTGCAAATAGTACCATAACAAAAACGCAAACAGGTAACATTAATACTAACAATACCAGTAACACACCCAACGTAAGTGGAAGTATTTTATTTAACCACAAGTTTAGAAAAAAAGGAAGAAATTTTTCGGCAAATATTAATTTAGGTAACTCTGCCTCCAATTCGGAACAAGACACTAGAAATGATTACATCTTTTTCAATCCATCTAGCACAGTAAATGTTTATCAGTTTATAGATCAAGAAAATAATAACCATAATTATGGGTTACGTTTTACCTACTCCGAGCCGTTATCAAAAACAAAAAATTTAGATTTTAGCTATGCACATAATTTAAATTATAGTAGAAACAATAGATCAACTTATATTGTAAACCCCCTAACTGGTGTAAAAACGTTAATTACAAATACTGCTTTTAGTAACGATTTTGAAAATGAATTTTATAATAACAGAGTAGGTTTATCCTTACGCTCTATATTTAAAAAATATAATTACACGTTAGGTATTAGCATGCAGCCAGTTAGTTCAAAAGGAAATTCAATAACTAAGGATAGTGCTTTTAACACCATAAATAGGTTCAATATTTTTCCTATAGCTAGATTTGCCTATAATTTTAGCAGAAGTAAAACCTTTAATGCAAACTACAGTGGTAATGCTACACAGCCAACTTTTACTCAATTACAGCCTGTACAAGACAACAGCAATCCGCTTAGTATAACGCTTGGTAACCCTACGCTAAAGCCTAGCATTAACCACAATTTAAATTTAACGTATAATAATTTTAATTTTATTAGTGGTAAAGTTTTATTTACCAATTTAACATTTAGTACCATTCAAAATCAAATTGTAAACAATATAAGTTTTGATAATAGAGGATCTCAAACAAGTATTCCGAAAAATGTTAATGGCTATTATAATGTATTAGGTTTTTATACCTTTAGTAAACCCTATAAAAACAGAAAGTATGTAATTACTTTAAACGGAACGGCTAACTACAATCATAACATCAATTTAGTAAATAATGAAAAATCAATAGGAAGTAATTGGGTATTTAGCCAAGGCACAACTTTTGAATACAATATTAAAGATTGGTTTACATTAGGCACAGGTGTTAGTTATAGTTTAAATGATGTTAAATATAAGGGAGTAGATAATACTAAGGCATCCTCTTTACAAAATACCTCTAGTAATGCATGGACGCTTAGTAATAATTTAGAAGCTACTATTAAAAAAAGTTGGGTAATAAAATATGATTTTGATTATACCCTAAATAATGGTTTAGCTGCTGGTGTTACACAAAATTTAGCAATAATGAATGCCTCTATTGAAAAACAATTATTTAAAAAGAAAAATGGCATTTTTAAACTAGCCGCTTTTGATTTATTTAACCAAAATACTAATATTAACCGCACCGTAACTGGTAACTCAATTTTAGATACTAGAACCAACCGACTTACCCGATATTTTATGTTAACCTTTACTTACCGTTTACAAAAATTTGTAGGTAAACAACCCCAAAATACCGGCATGAGAGGCATGGGTGGTATGAGAACTCAAGAAATTAAAGTACAATAATTTATAGCACTTTACATTGTTCAATTTTAATAGGGCATTTTTACACCCTTTTTTATTACCTTTACAAACCTAAATAAGCCTATAATATAATAAATAAATTTTATGAGTGGTGCATTAAAAGAAGTAAGAAATAGGATAAAATCGGTGCAAAGTACCCAGCAAATTACCAAAGCAATGAAAATGGTAAGTGCGGCCAAGTTACGAAGAGCGCAAGATGCTATTACACAAATGAGGCCATATGCTCAAAAACTTCAAGAAGTTCTTAGCAACATTGTAAGCAATAGCGAGGGGGAAGTAAACATGGATTTAGCAGCAGAAAGAACGGTGGAAAAAGCAATGATAATTATTGTAACAAGCGATAGAGGTTTGTGTGGTGGTTACAATAGCAACTTAATAAAATTAGCAAAGCAAGTTGCAAAAGACAAATATCCTAATCAGTTAGCAAAAGGAAATGTGCAATTTTTACCTATTGGTAAAAAAGGGTATGAGCATTTTAGTAAAAACGGTTTTACTGTAGTGGATAAATTTTGGAATATTTTTACAGGTTTAAGTTTTGATAAGGTACAAGCTGCAGCAAAATATGCTATGGATGCTTTTGCAAATAAAGAGTTAGATGCAGTAGAATTAGTATACAGTGAATTTAAAAATGCTGCTACACAAGTTTATTCTGCCGAGCAATTTTTACCTGTGCGTAAAGTTGCAAAAGTTCCTGGCCAAAAAAATGCAGATTTTATTTACGAACCTAGCAAGGAAGTTTTAATTGCAGAGTTAATACCCAAAATTTTAAATACACAATTATTTAAAGGTACCTTAGATGGAAATGCAAGTGAGCATGGAGCAAGAATGACGGCAATGGATAAAGCAAGTGACAATGCGAATGAATTATTAAAGTCGTTAAAAATTAGTTACAACAGAGCAAGGCAAGCTGCTATTACTACTGAGTTATCGGAAATTGTAAGTGGTGCGGCAGCATTAAATGGATAAAAACTCCCTAGCCCCCTAAAGGGGAATAGAGAAAAATAAGACAAAAATATTTTTTTAATAAACCAAAATTAAGCCCCTTTAGGGGTTGGGGTATGGAACTTTCTTTAATTATACCACATATAGAAGCTTTAATATTTGCCAGCGACAAACCCTTGCCTGCGGCAGAAATTGTGGAGCATATAAATAATGCATTGGGTTTTATAGAAGACATAGCTACGTTTGAACAAGTTAATACAGCAATAGAAGGAATAAAAGAAAAATACGATAGTGAGTTTTATGCCTTTGAATTAAAAGCCATTGGCGGTGGATGGCAGTTTTTAACCAAGCCTACATTTCATAAAACAGTAGCACAATTAAATGGCGATAAATTTTTAAAACGCTTATCTACCGCAGCTTTAGAAACATTAGCTATTATTGCCTACAAACAACCTGTTACAAAAAGCGAAATGGAAGCAATACGTGGTGTTAATTGCGACTATGCTGTACAAAAACTATTAGAGAAAGATTTAGTTATTATTGCTGGCCGTAGAGAGGAATCAGTTGGACAACCCTTAATTTATCAAACCTCAAAATCGTTTATGGATTATTTTGGTATTAATAGTGCTGATGATTTACCTAAAATAAATGAGGTTTTAATGGAAGAATTAATACTAGCAACTAACGTACAACAAGCCCAAGAAGAAATGATGGTTGAGGCCGAAAACATTGAAATGGTTGAAGTTATTGAAACTGAAGAAATAAATTTAGAGATAGATATTGAAAAAATTGAAGAGAAAACTGAGGAGTAAACTTATTTAATCCCTTTTTATTAAAGCGTTCTAAAATTTAGAATGCTTTTTTTATGCAGTATACAAAAAAATCCATGCCTCGTGTACATGGATTTAGATTTTAATCGACTCATAAATAAATAGTAAAGAATAGCAAGAAAATTAGGGTTTAGTCTTTCTAAAATAAATTAGATATTTGCATTTGAAGATGCTTGCACACCGATAACTATAAACTAAAACGAATTGTGAAACACATTATTGTATTTGATCCCCTATTTTTTTAATACCATAGGAATATGAGGAATATCGTCCTCTAAATAATCATCCCCATCTTGCTTAAAACCAAATGATTCGTAAAATTTTTTAAGATAGAGTTGTGCACCAATTTTTATTTCGTTAACTGGATATAGATTAAAAGTTTGCTCAATTGAGTTTTTTACTAGTTGTTTTCCAATACCTGTTCCTCGATATTTTGGAGAGCTTACTACCCTACCAATACTTGCATATTTTTCATAGGCTAAACCAAGTGGTAAAATACGGGTATAGGCAACTAATGTTTTATTTATCCACCCACAAAAATGTGCCGATTGTTGGTCTCTATCGTCAGCATCTTGATACACACAATTTTGCTCTACTACAAAAACTTCGTTGCGTAATTGTATGATAGCATATAATTCATAAGCTGTTAATTCGTCAAAATCTTTTATTATCCAATTTATATTCATCTTTATTTTACTTGCTTTAGGTAAGGTAATACATCTTTGAGCGTAACAGGTCTTTGCACATCTTCTAATTCTATTACGATTAAATATCCCTGCGGCCCACCAGCTTTTTTTACGGCATTAATTAATTTTTGTTGATCACTTTCTAATCGCTTACCATCTACAGTACTCCACAGCTCTTTTGTACACAAACAACCCTCCGTAGGGGTTAAGGGGTAATAGGTTTCACCTTTGTAAAATTCTGGATTAACGGTTGTACCATGTGCAATTATTTCGTTACGGCCAGCAAGTCCTGCAAAATAGGCTTGGAAAAGTGGTAAATTTTTTTGCCAGTTTTTTGGTAATATTTTTTTATAATCGTCAACTTTCCATTCATTATTTGTACTGGATGAATCTCTAAAAAAATGTTGCTTGGTAGTTTCTACTGGTAAGGTTAGTTGTAGATTTTCGGTAGCTCCAATGGCTTCAATTTTACTTTTGCCAAAACCACTCATTCTAAAAACGCCTTGTGGTGTGTTGCCACTTGTTAAATAAGTAGGTAAATTATTTATACTCCGTGTTAATTGTGGCACATTAAAATAGATGCCATCTTCATTTAATACAAAACTACCATCATGTTTACGAACAAGGGATATGCCAGAATAATTACGATTTTTTCTTTGAAAGCTAAATACAATAACATTGCCGGGCAAATAGGAAGGGTTTAAAAAATCGGGAATATATTTTAATAAATTTAATGCTCGTTGCTGTGGGATTTCCTTTGCAAAGTCCAACGCAAAATGGGCATTAGAAGCTAAGCTTATTAAAAATGGATTTAATTTTAATAGCGTATCTTTTTTAACTAAGCTTTCAACTTTAGTAAAAATATTTTTTGCATAGTTTAGTTTAGTTTCATTGGCCAAAATATATTCTGCAGCTAAAGCCATTAATTTGTAATTGGCAGTTGTATCAATAGTTTTTTTTGCTTGTGTAAAGTAGGTAAGCGGAAAGCGTTTGTAGCTTAACGTCCAAAAAGCATATTGAAAATTTACAGTTTGCTTATTTAATTGCTTTGCAGCAGTGTTAATTTGGTTTATAACCAAACTTGGGTTATAGTTTACTAACTGAATAGCATAAAAAGCAGTTTCCCAATTTTCCTCTGTTTCAATCGTTAAGGGTAAGGCTAAATTTTTTTGGATTGATTTTTTTACAATAGTAGTATAAAATTTTGTTCTTGCTTCTTGTGTTCCATTTTTATAATAAGCGAAGGAATCTACTTGAGAAAATAACTGTCCGTAACATAAAATAAAAAATAAAAAAAGTACACTCTTTTTCATTGCACAAAGTAAAATAAAAAAAGCACCAATAAAGGTGCTTTACTAAAAATATTTTTTTCCTAAATAGGCTAGCCTTGAATATTTTACTATCTACCTATTTTACCTAACATTTGCCCTTAAAAAAGTTTGAATTTTACCAAACGCATCGTTGAATGTAGCTATGCTCCAATCGCCATGGCCACTAGTTGGGTAAAGTACATATTGATTAATTACGCCTGCAGTTGTTAATAAATCTCTTACTTTGGTTGATTGTGTTGGAGATACTAATGGATCTAGACCACCATGTAATAAAATAGTTGGAGCCGATGTAGCTTTAATAAACGTTACTGGGCTACTATTTATATAAAGTTGCAGATCTTGAACCGGAGTTTTTCCAATTGTAGCACCTAATAAAATCCTTAACGCTATGTTACCACCAACGGGGTTGTTATACATATCTACTAAATCGGATGGGCCAAATAAAGAAACGATTGCTTTTACTCGAACAGAGGTTGTGTCTTTATACCCTTGCAACATAGCCAAATGCCCACCGGCACTTGCACCTAGTAAAACAATTTTTTTACTTACTTGGTATTCGCTTGCTTTTCCTAAAATATGGTTTACAGCAAAACGTACATCTGTTTCTTGAGTAGGAAATTTGTTTATAGTATCCCCAGCCGATAAACGATAATTAATATTGAAAAAAGCATAATCGGGTAAAAGTCTTTTTAGGGTATCTATATAACTATTAAAATCAACTTTATCGCCACTTGCCCAAGCACCACCATGTATCAATATCATTACTTTGGTACTGTCATCTCTTCTACCAGCAGGTAAATAAATATCCATTTTTTGCATGGCATTATCCCCATAAGGCACATTAAGTATTGTTTTAGGTGCAACACTAATTCCGTTCTCAGAAGCATCTTCATTTTTCTTGCAAGAAAATAATGTAAGTGTAATGTAAAACGCAAATAATAATTTATACAATTTCATACGCTTATTTTGTGGTGAAAAGATAAGGAAAAATGTGGAAAGAAATGAAAAAGGTAAATCCATTATTACTATCCACACTTTTTAAAGCCCCCAGAGATGTTATCTTTTATATTTTGCCCCAATTGTGTTGTTAAACCTTCAAATTCAACTTTATCCCTAACTCGTCAAACTGTTTAGCATCAATAGTTGAGGGTGCATCAATCATAACATCTCTACCACTATTATTTTTAGGAAAAGCAATAAAGTCACGGATACTTTCGCTACCACCTAGTATGCTACACAATCTATCAAACCCAAATGCAATACCCCCATGTGGCGGAGCACCATATTCAAAAGCGCCTAATAAAAAACCAAATTTGTGTTGTTGCTCTTCAGCATTCATACCTAGGGCTGCAAACATTTTTTCTTGCAACTCTCGTTGAAAAATACGAATACTACCACCACCAATTTCGTTACCATTTAAAACCATATCATAAGCATTTGCTTTTATATTGGCATAAGGGTGTTCTAAATATTTATCTAAATTTTCAACTTTTGGAGAGTTATTAATCATTATATCTAAATCGCTAGGTTTAGGGCTTGTAAACGGATGGTGCCTTGCCACCCAGCGACCAGCACCTCCCCCATCTTGATCTTCCAATGCAAATTCAAATAATGGAAAATCTAACACCCATAATAATTTAAACTCATCTTTTTTACGCAAGCCCAATTTATCGGCCATGTACATACGCAAATCACTAATTGCTTTTCTGGTTCTTTCCTCTGCACCTGCTAGAATCAAAATTAAATCGCCAGGCTTTGCATTTGCAGCCTTGGCAATTGCTTTCAATTTTTCTTCGTTATAAAATTTATCAACGCTACTCTTAAAAGTTCCATCTGCATTACATTTAATAAACACCAACCCTTTCATACCAATTTGCGGTCGCTTAACCCATTCCACTAGTTCATCGGTTTGTTTACGAGTGTATTCGCTACAGCTAGGTATTGCAATAGCAACTACAGTTTCGGCATCATCAAAAACACCAAAGCCAGCATCATTAATTAATGCAGGTTGGCTTTGCTTTGTAGTAAACATATGTGGAGGAAACTTTATGTTAACTATTTTTAAATCAAACCGAATATCTGGTTTATCATTTCCGTAATTCCACATGGCTTCTTCCCAAGTCATTCTTTCTACAATAGCTGTGTACTCTATATTTTTTACATCTTTAAAAATTCGTTTTACCAATCCTTCAAACATTTGCAAAATATCTTCTTGCTCAACAAAACACATTTCACAATCTATTTGTGTAAACTCTGGTTGCCTATCTGCTCTTAAATCTTCATCTCTAAAGCATTTTACAATTTGATAGTATCTATCGTAGCCACTTACCATAAGCAATTGCTTAAAAGTTTGTGGGCTTTGGGGTAAAGCATAGAATTGTCCAGTATTCATACGGCTTGGGACCACAAAATCTCTTGCTCCCTCTGGTGTACTTTTAATTAAAAAAGGCGTTTCAATGTCCATAAAATTATTTTCATGCAAATAATTTCTGGTGCTACGCCCAACGGCATAACGCAATTCTAAATTTTTCTTTACCGCATGTCGCCGTAAATCTAAATAGCGATATTTCATTCGTATATCATCGCCCCCATCGGTATCATCTTGAATGGTAAAAGGAGGTACGGCGCTTTTATTTAAAATAGTAAATGAAGAAACCAATAATTCAATTTCGCCAGTTGGTATGTTTGCATTTTTATTACTACGTTCGTTTACCGTACCCTTAACTTGCAATACAAATTCTCTTCCCAACGGATTAGCGTCTAACTCGGCATTTAAAGCCTCGGAAAAAAGCAATTGTGTAATACCATATCTATCTCTTAAATCTATAAAAGTTATGCTGCCAAATTTACGAACAGTTTGTACCCAACCGGCTAGTGTTACCGTGGTGTTTACATCAGTCAATGTTAATTGGCCACAAGTATGTGTACGATACATATATAGTTATGAGTTAAGAATGATAAACTATGAGTTGGGTTATCCAATTTCAGATTGTAAAGATAAGTATTTGCTTTAGGGCTGCCAAGTTGCTAAATAGGTGTCTGGCCCTTTAAAGTCTTTTAAAAATTAGAAATTGTACAATTTATAAAAATCATTATTAAGTAAAGCCTTTTCGTAATGGCCTGACAACTGTATACTTTAACAAATTATTATGTAGCAACTAATTGCATTTTCATATTACATTTATGTAAAATTTAAAACAAAAAAACATTATGAAATCAGACTCCCTTCTCAAACCGATAATAATCGGTTTAGCTATTATTATTACTGCATTAATTTTAGGCAATGCTTATAAAAACCGGAATGCTAAGCAAGATACTATTTCGGTTATTGGCTTGGGGACCAAAGACTTTGTAAGTGATGAAATTTATTGGAGTGGAAATTTTGCAGCCAAGGCTATGGATGCAAAAGATGCCTACAATTTAATTACTGCTGATAAAGCTAAAGTGAAGCAATTTTTTTTAAGTAAAGGTTTTAAAGAAACTGAAATTATTTTTAGTGGTGTAAATTTTGATAAGAGTTACAGAACCGTAACAATTGAAGGAGAAAATAACAGCACAAAAAGCGAAAGTATTTTTGATGGGTATACGGCTACGCAAACTATTTCGTTTAGTAGCAAAAAAAATCCGGAGTTAATGAAAAAAATTGAAACTGTAATTGATCAAACTGCAGAGTTAATTAATTCTGATATTCAATTTAACCCAAACCAAGTACAATATACCTTTAGCGATTTGCCAAGTTTAAAACACGACTTAATAGAAAAAGCTACACAAGATGCAAAAGAAAGAGCACAAAAAATTGTAAAAACAGGTAAAGGCGATATGGGTAAATTAAAAGATGCTAGTATGGGCGTTTTTCAAATTACTGGAAAAGGGAGTGTAGAGGAAGATAGTTATGGTGGCACCAACGATACATATAGCAAAGATAAAACTGCAAGAATAACGGTGAGGTTAGCTTACATATTAGATTAAGATTTAAAAAAGTAAATAAAAAAAGACAGTTATGTATACCTGTCTTTTTTTGTTACATAGTTTCCTCGGTAGTTTTATGCGTTGGTTTGTACCATAAATAATAATACATCAAAACTATTACGCCAATACTAAAAGGTATCATAGCTAAATGTTTACATGTAATTTGGTCGTAAATTACTTTTGCATCAAATTGAAAAAATTCACTAATCATCCAATAGCTGTTAGCCATAATCCATACTGCAATAGCAAGGTTGTGGCAAAACTCACTAACTATATTTTTTGTTCGTAACATAATTATAAAAGCAATAATTAATGTAGGTATAATCATTGCTACGCCTAAATACTTAAAAAATGCAAACTGTGTACCCATGCACCAACTAATATCTTTAAAAATCCAAAATACAATATGGGTGTTTTCCATTTTTCTATAGCGAATAGGAATATTATAATTAGTAGGTGAATTACTCATTGTAGTTATTTTGAATATCAAATATAAAATTTCTTTGCCACTTTGTGTCTTAGCGGTTATGCTTCTTGCGTAATTTCAGTAGCAAGTTGTTTAGCTAAGTAAGGTGTATAAAGCACTCCCTTACTCCCCATGCCATTTAGTATGCCGATATTTTTATACGTAAGATTAAAGCTGAAAAAGGGTTTTCGGCTAATATTAGCAGGGCGTATGTTACTAATGTGGTCAATAATTTTGTAGGGTAATTTTAAAAAATTGTTCAACCAATTGGTCGTTTCAATTCTAAATTTAGTTGTGGGGTGTTCATCTATGAAGTCTCTTTCAAAAGAGGCACCTACCCAAAACAAATCATCTTTCCAGGGAACAATACTGTATTTATTATTAAAGATGTAATTCCTATTAAAATTTTTACATTCAATAATTAATGCTTCGCCTTTTACAGCAGCAAAAGGCAAATGTTTAAAATATTTATTTTGGCTAGATGAAATGCCATCACAAAAAATAATTTTATCTGCAATTATATCTTTATAAAAAATTTTATCGTTTTCTACTTTCAAAAAAGTTTCATCAAATTTTTCTTCAACACTAATTGTTTTTATTTTTTGTTGTTGTAAAAAAGTATTTACATCTACCAAATAACAAGGATTTATTTCGCCAACAGATGAGTTATAATTGAACACATAATTCCAATTGTTTGAGTGCATTTTTACATAATTGTATTGTTCATTTATTCTTTTTTTAAATGCAGCTTCGGCAGAGGAATTTTGGAAAATTTCCAATATATTTTTTTGCTCAATACAATCAAACTCTTGGTAGGCTTTAATTGCAGCAGGCATAGCCTCATCTACCATCCAAGTTTTTACGTAACGCATCCCCGTAACCGGATTAATAATGCCAGATGCAACTTTGGATGCCGTGTTGGTTTTATATTCATCTAGTACAATACAATCAATATTTAATTGTTGTAAATAATAACTAAGCCAACTGCCGCTTAAGCCTTGCCCAATTATAAGTATTTGTGTGTGTTGATTTGCCACAGATTAATCAGATTATAATGGTCAACTATCAAATAATCAAATAAATCAAATAAATTAATCCCTGAGGCAACGCACACAATACCCATAAGTCTTACTGCTGTAGCCACTGCGTACACCGCCATCGCTGTAACGCAGGCCGCGGTACCAGGCATCTGCCATACCGAACTCCCTAGAACTCCACCAGTTAACGAGGGAGCCAATTGGTTCCCTCGAGAATGAAGCAGGGTAGTAACGGTAAACGCCCGGAAGACCTGAAAAACCGCTACTGTTGGTGCCATTACCGTCATTCCTCCATCCACTGGTACTTTTCATTTTTGTGCCGGCTTCACTTTCTCCGCCTAAGTAATCGATTAGTTTCTTCCACTCTTCATCTGTGGGTATGTGGTAACCCTTTGGAGCTAAGCCGCGAGGGTCGTGTACCGCATACCAGTTATAAAGCTTACCGTATTTTGTGCCATTGGATGAATCGTTATTATAATAACACCAAGCACCGGTAGTTAAATCTGCCCAAGCTGCTCGGTCTTGCACTTGTGGTATTACATCGCCATTGCGGTAGGTTGCTACATCCAGGTTTTTGCTTGTCCAAACTTGGGTGCCGATAGTTACGGTTTGGGCATACCCTGAAGTCGAGAACAGTATTACAGTGAGCAATACAATCGTTAAAATTAAATTGTTTTTTTTCATGTTGTTTTTGTTTTAATTGTTAATGCTCGTTTTTATTTTTCAGTTTTTATTTGTTTTTTGTTACTGTCGGGTTTTTACCAATGAACGCTAACAAGTTTGTGCTTTATAAAAATAAAAAAGGTTGCTAACTTTTTATAAAGATAGCAACCTTGATGTACTTAAAGTCCCCTTTTGGAACATCCCGTTTTTCGGGAAAGGAATTTAGGGGTTTCTACTCCACATTAACCCTTATACCCTCGCTATGGCTAGTAAACTCTGGTGCATACATGCACTGTATTGTTGTAATGCCATTGCTAAAATTACCTTGGTGTGTTACAAACATGGGATATTCAAAAACATAACTACCACGGCTAAGCCAACTAAAGAAAAAGTTTGTACTAGCGTCTTTAGCGCTTTCGTAATAACCCAAACCGCCCTGCCATTTGTATTCGCTAATAACATTAGTTGGTTCCATACAAGCGGCTCTCATATCTTTCATGTGAACGTATTCCATATCTCTATCAACTTTAAGTTCAATACGCACTTTTACTTTATCACCTACTTTTAATTCATCGCCATCATTAATAGCCACTAAGCTTGGACCCTTATCGGTATTCACTTCTTTAAACAATTGTTTTTTTAATTTTAGAGGCGTTTCGGCTGAAGTAATTTTGTCAAGGTCTTCAAAGTATTGCCAGTAAACACTGCCCCAACTTGTGGAAGTTTGGTTTAGAGGTTTAGAAGTTGAGGAGTTTAGATTAACAGTTATATTTCCCATTTCTGCTTTTACTTTTTCACCATCAAGCCTCTTTTTAAAATAGCCAGTACCAGCTTGTGTAGCATCGTCTTTACTGCTAATTAAAATGCTATTCCCTAAATTAATACTCACTTCTTTTTCTTCAGCCAACCAATTACTACCACCTAATAATAACGCATAGCAAGCTTCGGCTGTGGCTTTGGTGGTCCTCCAATTTTGAGTTTGTTTTTGCTTTAATAGCCAAGTTTTTAAATCATCAATAGTTGGTACATTACCATCAATATCAGTAAAGGCTTCTATCATCATTGCTTGGCTTTCTATAGGTGCTTGATGCCAGTAGTAACCACCGCCATTTGCCCAATCTTTCCAATACATGCCCATTTCTTCTTTGTAAATAGCATTTTCTTTTAAAGATTTTATTATAGCTTTTGGTGTGGCAGCATCTTTACCTCGGTGCAATGCTAAAGCAATCATGCCTTGCATATACTTACTGTTTTGTAGCCAGTATTTTTTTATTTGTCCTTTATAATAATCAACTGCTTTTTGTGAAGATGCCGCTGTTTTTATTTCGCTAAAAAAGCTACGCATGTATAAATATTGTATTTGCTGAAAGCTGGTATTATTATTAGATAACTTTACTTTGAACTTTATTAAATCATCATAATCTTCCTTAATTTTTTTATCTAAATAAGGTACAGCTTTATCAACAATAGCTTTTACGTTTTCGTAATTGCTACTGTTAAGGGCGCCTAGTTTACGAAGATGACCTACACCTGTTATAATGTATTGTGTCATATATCTATCATCTCTACCACCTTTAAACCAAGAAAAACCGCCATTATCTAACTGTATTTCTTTTAGTTTGTTAAACGCTTTTTCTTGCTCAGCACTCATCTTTACCATATCAAATAGCAAGGCAATGTTCTTTTTTTGTAGAGCTTCGTTTTGAGCTTCTAACACCCAAGGGGTTTCTTGTAGTAAAGCAGATTTTAATTCTTCATTTTTTTGAAGATTACTCATCAATGCTGCAGTATCTACGTTTTTCCATTTTTCAAATACTGCTTTTATTTTTGGGTTAGAGTTAGAAACAAAACTTGCCAATGTATTTGCGTAATAGCGATTAAATGTTTGCTCTGCACACTCGTAAGGATACTCCATTAAATAGGGCAAGGCTTGCACCGCATACCAAGCAGGATTGCTAGTGTACTCAACCGTTAACGCATGATTGCTTAATGTGGTACTACTACCACTATTCAATAATTTTTCGAACTTGAATATTTTTGTATTTGTACCTCTAACATTTAAAGGCATACTTTCTGTAACCAACATTCTATTGGTTAAAACAGGAATGGCCATTTCTTCTCCGTCAGAAGCCTCCGAAGTTTTTGCTACAATTCTGTAGCTCATTGCACTGTTAAAATTAAACGGCACTTCCATAGGAAATTTAAGAGCACTACTTTGCCCAGCAGCTACCGTAAAAAATTGTGTAGGAAAAATATTTTTAAACCAACCATCAATTGGCGCATTGGTGGCAGCGTCAATTAATTCTAGTACAGCCGTACCTGTTACTTCTTTATCGGTTAGATTTACCACTTTGGCACTAAACTCCATTTTATCGCCTTCACGTATAAAACGAGGAGCATTGGGCTGCACCATCAATGGCTTTTGTGTAAGCACTGTTTTTTCCGTATAGCCACTTGCTGCATCTTTAGTATGTGCAAAGGTTAATAATTTCCATTGGGTTAATGCCTCTGGAATGGTAAAGCTAAACTCTACATTGCCTTCGGCATCTGTTTTTAATTGTGGAAAGAAGAAGGCAGTTTCGTTGAAGTTTTTGCGTATTTGAGATTGATTAGAATTTTCTTCAGGTTTTTTTATTTTAGAATTTTCATTACCCTTAATTACGTTACCTGCACCAACTTGAACACCTAATGAATCCAGTATTGGAACTGATACATAATCACCTATTACACCATTACTATTAAGTGTTTCCATTTTATAAGCCGTTGCCGGTGCAGGCATTGTACTTTTAAAAACTCCTTTTGTTCTCATATTAAAATGTATATTATCACCTCTCCAATTATACGTTCCCAATAATCCATCATAACTTTTTTGGTCTAATGAAAAATACTGCCTTTCCAATTGATTATACTCTTCCGAATTTACTTGTGCAAAACCATTCTCTGACCAAGCCACGTTATTGATCAGTCCTGGCCAAATATTAAAGGCGTTCCAATTATGTGGTTTAAATTGATCAAGCGATGCATCGTACATACTTACCAACATTTCGGCTGCTACTTTTTCGCCTTTGTTGCCACTAATTTTTACACTCCATTTTTCGTTAGCACCGGGTAATAGTTTATCTCTAAAAGTATTGTACGTAATTTGTACATCTTTATTATTCCATGGTATGCTAAAGTTTTCGTTGCCGATATACACTCGGTTGTGTTGTACAAAAGCATAGTTTAGTGCAATGCCGCCACGGTCGGCCTCTCCCGCTGATAACGCTGATGCCGCTGATTGATTTTTTGTAATGGTTAGGTAAGTCGTAGGATTTGATTTATCCATTTTACTTAAGGTATGTATCAACCAAATTTTATCAAACCCTGTGGCTATGGTATATTCAATTTTTTCGCCAGGTTCTACGGTAGATTTTTTTGTATTTATACTAATAGCTGTGTTTAATGTGGTCTGTTGTCCGTTGTCTGTCGTCAATTCTATATATTTTTCTGCTTTAACGTCTTCGCCATATTTATCTTTTGATGTTGCGACTATTTTATACCAGCCGATTTCGAATTTCGAATTTAAAATTTTGAATTTTGAATTTTCTGATGTTGAATCTGTAATATCAATTACTTTTTCTCCCAACTCCCAACTACTTTTTTGTGTTTCGTTTTTATATAAATCATACGGGAAGAGCGTATAGTATTCATCTTTACTTAGCACAAATTGATCGGGTTGTTGCCAATAGCGCTCTCTAAATAGTTTATTTGGGCTTTTTAATTTTGTAATGGTAATGTTTACATTGGCTTTTTCGTAAATGCCGTTGATATTAGTGCTGCTAACTTTTAAGTTTTTTAAACTATCAGCATGTATTTTTTCATAAATATCAATACTTAGTTGTAATGCTTGGTAGGCAACAGCTACCGAAGTTTCGCCACTTCTGGTTTCACCATTAATATCAGTAACGTCGGCACTTACTTCGTAATAAAATGTAGGCATACTTTTTTTATCTACACTTTCATCTGGCTGTGCTTTAAAGGTTACATTAAATTCGCCTTTGGCATCTGTTTTAACAATACCATTAGTAATTTCTACTTGTTTGTTTTGGCCATAACCGCCAAGCTTATACCAGCCATACTCCCACCAAATTGGGTATTGCACTTTACGTACTACTCTATATTTTAAGCTAGCACCATCTATTAAATTACCCGCATACCCTTTAGCAGTACCGGTTACTTTTATACTGTCGTTTATGCGGTACGTACCTTTTGGTTTGGCTACTTCTACAAAAAATTTAGGCCGTTTATATTCCTCTACACTAAAATTTTGATAAGATTCTGTTACAGAGTCTTCAATACTAAACTCACCTGTTAGTAACCCTTCGGGCAATTTAAAGCTACCTGTATAACTACCGTATTCGTTTGTTATTAATTTTAATTCTGTAATTTTTTGATCGTTAGCATCTGTTACAATTACGGTAGTTTTAAAATTAGCAGCTACGGTGTTTTTGTTGGCGTTTTTATCAGTACTTAGAACAATACCTTTAAAATAAACGGTTTGGTTAGGGCGATAAATACTTCTATCTGTAAAAATAAAGGACTTATTTTTTTGAGGAATTTCATAATCGTTGTATGCTGCATAACCATAATTATAATCATCCATAAATAATTCATCGGCGCCCGCTTTTACTTGCAATAAAAAATTGCGGTATTCTTTTCCGTTTTTTATGGTGAACATTCCGTTTTTATCTGCCGTGTAATTTTCTGCTTTGATTTCTTCGTTCGTATTTTTATTACTGTTGTAGCGGTTTTCCCAAAGCTGTATTTGTGCATTAGCTAAGGGTTGTCCATTATCTCGGTGCACTACATAATATTCGTTTACACTGTTGCGTATATAGCTTATGTTACTTACATAAGTAAGTTGCTTTGCAATAATATTTTTAGCTAACGTAAAACTGGCATCTTTACTGGCTAAAAGTATATACACTCCATTAGCTAACGCATCTACTTTAATTTCGGTGCTATGTTGTTGAAAGTCTTGAGGATCGGGTAAGTTAACACTCCAAGCTTTGGTTGAGGGCAAATCAACAACAGCTTGCCAATATTTTTTATATTCTCTTCTATCTATTTTTTTTAACTCCTCTCTAGTAATTTTTATTAACCGTAAATAAATTGTTTTTACATTTTTATATTGTACTAATGTCCTAAAGGGTTGATTAAGTACATTTACTTTTTCGGTACTTAAATTTAGTGAAGCTGTTAAAATTGATTGTACTAAATTTTGTGCATTAATTGCTCCTTCGCTTTTTGGGAATTTTGAAATGGTTGTATCTAATAATTCTTTAGCCCTTTTTGTTTCATACTGGTTTTCGGCATTCTCCAATAGTTTAAACTGCTGCCCTCTATTGTAATAAATTTGTGCCCTTGCAAACATTGCTCTTGCAGTAATTGCATTAGTTGGATATTTATTTTCGATATGTTGCAAAGCGGCTTCGTATAATTTTTCTTTCCCCACCATTACACCATAATTATTTACAAACATCAAGCGTTGTAAATCCACATCCATCAACGCATCTGCCTTTGCATCATTGTTATGAAACGTTAATAAATTTTGGAATAATAAAATTGCATTGTAATAAAGAGATACTGTATCTTTTGTTTTAAACTTATATGCTGCGAATTCATTTGCTGTGGCAAAAGCTTTAGTATCGTTAATGGTAAATTGATAAGCAGGTTTGGTTAAATCGCTTTCGCCAGTAGTAAAATAACTTAATGCTCGGTGTGCTAAAAAATCGTACAGTGTAGGGCGGAGTTGCCTTGTGTTAATTCCTTTTGTAAGTATTGCATCTAATCCAGCTAAGGAAGTTTTTTTTAAAATAGATTCGTTTTTTAAAGAAGTTTTATAGAGCTTACTAATAGTTTCATAAAATTTATCAATGCTCCATGTGGTAATATCTTTACTTTTTTCATCTGCAAGCTTTGTTCGGTTTTTTATTTGCCACCGATTGTTTTGGAGGTATTGCCAAAACAATTCGGCTTGCATACTTTGCAAGATATTTTTAGTTGGCGCTTTTGCTTTAGCAATTAAAGTATCTACAAAAAAAATAGTATTAACATTGGCATCTTCCTCTACCATATTTCTATACTTTATTTGATACATGCAGCTTTTTATTTGCTGTGCATCGTTATTTTCTTTTATGGCTAGGTTGTAAATGCTTAAAACTTCTTTAAGGGCAGATTTTGTTAAGCCTTTTTTTTCGAAGGACTCTACTTTTTTCCATTGTACAGGGTAATCGTTCATTTTTATTTGACTAAAAATTGAAAAGTTAAAGAAAATAGCTATGGTGCAAAGGATGTATTTCAACGTACGTAAAACCATGTTATATTTTTTTTACAAGTTAAGTATTAATAAAGTAGGATGCAAGGCTCGTACATTTTTCATACATAAAATTCATCTTAACATTTTATTATAAAATAATATTGATTTGTGGCACAGCTATTGAAATATATACCAAAAAAACTATTCACTAAAAAGGATTTAACATGAAAAAGATAACATTACTAGTACTTGTAGCAATTTTTTCGATACAAGCTTTTGCTACGTAAAATAATATTAGATTGCGGGTTAGCACAACAGATAACCAAAACTATATTTTATTAATTGATGGATTTACCGTTGGCAATAAATATAAAAACGGATCGAGTTATTTTATAAATGACATAAATAGTGCAACCCACCGTATACAATTATATAAACAAACTAATTCCATTTTTGGAGGTAACAAGCGTAAGGTAGTTTATGATAATGGCCTTTTTTTAAAAGCAAATACTGAAACTATAATTTCGTTAAATATGTTTGGCAGTGTACCCATTAATGAGCAGCCTTTGGGTAACAGTGGCAATAATAATAGAGACTGGAATGGTAGCGGAAACACTAACAATACGAATAACGATGGCTGGAATGGTTCTAACAACCCCAATTCCAATACCAACAAACATAAAGGTCATAACTGTGAAGGGAAAAAAGGGAAAGTGCACAAAAAGCACAAACATAATGACGATTGTGATGGAGATAACTCTTGAAATAATAATAACAATGGTAATAGAGGACTATGGGTTAATTTAGATTTTATTTTTAAATATAAAGCCATCTCTTTTAGTAGAGATGGCTTTATTTATAGTATAAAAAAATGTTTATTTTTTTAATGCCTCTGCCATTGTTTTACCAATATCTGCAGGGCTAGCCGCCACATGAATACCACAGGCAGACATAATTTTCATTTTCGCAGCAGCGGTATCATCTTCTCCTCCAACAATTGCGCCAGCATGCCCCATTCTACGGCCCGGAGGAGCTGTTTGCCCTGCAATAAAACCAACTACAGGTTTTTTATTACCTGTACTTTTTATATACTGTGCAGCTTCTGCTTCCATGCCGCCACCAATTTCGCCAATCATTACAATAGCATCTGTTTCGTCATCATTCATAAATAATTCAACGGCTTCTTTGGTAGTTGTACCAATAATAGGATCGCCACCAATACCAATTGCTGTGCTGATACCTAAGCCAGCTTTAGCCACCTGATCGGCAGCCTCGTAAGTAAGAGTACCGCTTTTACTTACAATACCAATTCTGCCTTTTTTAAAAATAAAACCTGGCATAATACCAACTTTACATTCATCGGCAGTAATTACGCCAGGACAATTTGGCCCAATTAAACGAGTATTTTTCGTAAGCAAATAATTTTTTACTTTAACCATATCTTGCACCGGAATACCTTCTGTAATACATACTACTAAAGCAATACCGGCATCAGCAGCTTCCATAATGGCGTCGGCAGCAAAGGCTGGTGGCACAAAAATTATACTCACATTTGCCCCTGTATTTTTAACAGCATCGGCTACCGTATTAAAAACTGGCTTATCTAAATGAGCGTTACCCCCTTTACCTGGCGTAACCCCACCCACTACTTGTGTACCGTATTCAATCATTTGAGTTGCATGAAATGTACCCTCGGTACCCGTAAACCCTTGTACAATAATTTTGGAATTTTTATTTACTAAAACAGCCATATTTAATTAAGAATTAAGTATTAGGAATCCTGCAAAGATAAGGTAGCAGATGTATTGGTAAAAGGATATTTTGCTTCGAATATTCGGAGACCAATTTTGAGCTTTTGTGGGGTTTGATTGGCGACGTTCCGTTCAAATTTGGTTTATTGATAAGGCTTTTAAGGTAGCAGAGATAGTTGTGTTTTGTTTTAATTTATACACGGTCAGCCGTGACGAAATTCAAACTATTATTTCGTGAGTTCGTCCATATCTCTAACCTCACTAATTTTACCTTTTGCCTCAAGCATACGCATATGTTTAGCATCTTGCAAAAATTCGCTAGCAAATATGAAGGAGTTTAAGCGTTCGTTTTTACTGAAAATAATTTCTTTTTTATTACCAGCCCACTCCTTTTGGCCTTGGTACAAATACAAGATATTTTCGCCAATTTCCATTACGCTATTCATATCATGGGTGTTAATTACAGTAGTCATATTAAACTCTCTGGTTATGTCCAAAATGAGTTTATCAATTACCATACTAGTTTGAGGATCGAGCCCACTATTTGGTTCATCGCAAAATAAAAATTTTGGGTTTAGCACAATCGATCTTGCTATACCTACTCGTTTTTTCATTCCCCCGCTTATTTCGGCAGGATATTTTTTATTAGCCCCAACTAAATTTACTCTGTCTAATACTTCGTTTACACGTTTTAGTTTTTGGGTATGGTTAATTGTAGAAAACATTTCCATAGGAAATAATACATTTTGCTCCACCGTCATACTATCAAACAAAGCACCCCCCTGAAACAACATGCCTATTTGTTGACGAAGCATTTTCCGCTCAACATCGCTCATATGGGTAAAGCTTGCTCCATCATAAATAATTTCGCCACTATTTGGTTCTAATAAACCAACCAAGCATTTTTGCAAAACTGTTTTACCACTTCCGCTAGTACCAATAATTAAATTGCACTTACCTGTTTCCATGATATGACTTATGTTGTTAAGTACAACTTTATCGTCGAACGATTTTTCTATATTTTTAAATTCTATCATTTTTTATTTAGAATTGGTTTAGCTAAAAGTCCAATAAAAAAAATTACTATACATAAAGCTTGTATAAAGAGTAAAAACTGTTTGATGTAAAAATTTTTATTATCAATTATACTTGAATCGGAATATAGTTCGTAATAATATTTTTTTTGAAAATAACGTTTAAATTTTTTAAACAAATTATTACTTTCATTATAATTTAAAGAAAGATAAAATTTCAACTCTTTAGTGGGATTGTAGGTATCAAAAAAAGATTTGGGTAGCGATGAAAAATTTACTTCTGCTAAACTTGTATCACTAGTTGCTTTAAATACTTTTATACTACTATCGGCAGCATTAGCATTTTTAATTTGTACAGCATTTAAAAAATCGCCATAATTATTTTTATAAAACAGTGTATTGTTTAATAAATCTATTGCTGCCCATTTGCCTTGCTCTGTAATAAAGTATTCGTTAAAAATATGAAGATTACCAGGGAAAACACTATATAGTTTATTAATTTCGACGTATCTAGTTTTTACACCAGCCTGTTTACAAAATAGCATAAAAATTAGAGCATAATTACCACACCAAATTTTTTCTCCTTTTATACCACATTTGTACTGATTGAAAACAGATAAATTAAGCAAACTATCTGTAGGTAAACCCACAGCATTACGTAAATGGAAGCTTAAATAAGTTCCAATTTTTCTTACTTTTTCAACGGTATTATCTTTATCATCAATTTTAATGGAATCTTTTAAAAGTTCGTTAACCAAATTTCTTTCTAATGGTGTAGAGGTAATTTCATCATCTCTCCATTTATCTAAATTTGTTTCTTTGCTATTTTGTGTTAATGGACTATTGTAGATAGTAATTCCGCCTTGTAAACTATTCCCTTGTTTTTCATAGTCTTCGGTGGCTAAATATTCAATGGTAACTTTAAGACTATCTTGCCCTTGTTTGTTAACTACAACATAATCATGAATACCTTTTTTAAGGTTTAAAATAGTTGATTTGTTGGATGAGTCTAAGTTAGATTTATTAAGTATTACTTCTACAGTAGAATCATTAATACTTTTAAATGCCTGAATGCTTGGTAAATAGTTGGGGTAAATTTCGGAATAGGCTGATTGCTTAATAAACCTATACCCATCTCTATTAATAAAAAGATAAATAGTACATAATGTAATAAGCAGAAATAGAATATAGAAAATTCGTTTATAAACCATTAGCTAAAATTTATAAGAATAAGGCAGCTAAAATATAATCGGCAAATAAAATCATTACACAACTAACTACCACACTTTTTGTACTGCTTCGTCCAATTTCTAATGCTCCACCTTTTACATAATACCCATAGTAGGCAGGTATGCTACTAATAATAAATGCAAACGTAATGGCTTTGTACATTGCAAAACGTATATTAAAAGGCACAAATTCTTTTAACAATCCTTCATCAAATATATCGGCAGATAATATACCAGATGTAGTACCAGCCAACCTTCCGCCATAAATTCCTAAACCCATGGCTAAAATAACCAATAGTGGTATAGTTATTAAAGCGGCCAATATCTTAGGTATTATTAAATAGGCTTTTGTATTAATACCCATAATTTCTAATGCATCTATTTGTTCACTTACCCTCATATTACCTAATTCGCTTGCTATTTTACTACCTACTACACCAGCTAAAACAATACAAACAAGTGTTGGTGCAAATTCGAGTATAACAGTATCTCTTACAATTTGCGCAATAGTACTTTTTGGAATTAAAGGACTTACTAATTGATAAGCTGTTTGCACTGTACTTACAGCACCCATAAAAATTGAAATAATGGCAACAATTCCCAAGGAACCAATACCAATTTCTACACATTGATGCATAAACTCTTTCCAATACATACGAAAATTTTCTGGCTTAGAAAACATGCCTTTAAGCATTACTAAATATCTTCCAAAATGGGTAAAAAAAGTCATTTTAATTTTTTTATGCTCTTGTATTAATTACCATTTATAAATAAACTATCGAAAAAATTCTAGTACTAAATTTAAGCTATGAACTATTTATAAGTCATGTGATTTACGTTTAAACCCTCTCCACCACTTACTTTTTTTTACTTGTTCCGATGTATTCGTTTTAGTTTTTTGTTGTGCATCTACCACTGCAATTAAAACCATATTAAAAATACTACGAATACTGCTACCTAATTGTAACACATGCACTGGTTTTTTTAAACCTAATAAAACTGGTCCAATACTATCTGCACCACCAACTTCTTGTAATAAATTGTAGGCTACATTACCCGCTGCCAAATTAGGGAAAATGAGTGTATTAACATCTCCATTTAACAGCTCGGTAAATGGATAATTTTCTTTTAAAATTTCTTTGTTAAATGCCAAAAATGCCTGTACCTCTCCATCGCAAATTAAATTGGGTGCTTTTTGCTTTACTATTTCTCTTGCTTTACGAACCAAGTTTGCTTCTGCGCTATCGCTACTACCAAAGTTAGAGTAAGAAAGCATTGCAATACGTGGTTTAATATTAAACTGTGCCACTTCCTTTGCAACTAGTAAAGTAATTTCTGCTAATTCCTCAGAAGTTGGGTTAAAGTTTACGGTAGTATCTGCTAAAAATAATGGACCTCTTTTGGTAAACATTATATACATACCTGCAATCTTTTTTACCCCATCCTCTGTGCCAATAACTTGTAAAGCTGGGCGAATAGTGTCTGGATAATTTCTGCTTAATCCACTAATCATACAATCCGCTTCTCCTTCCTCTACCATCATACAACCAAAATAATTTCTATCCTTCTTTATTTTGTAGGCCTCATATTTATTTAACCCTTTACGTTTGCGTTTTTCAAAAAACATATCTCCATAAAGCCTTCTTGTTTCTTCTAAAGCTTCATCTTTAGGGTTTACAATGGGCATATCATCTAAATCAATTCCATTTTCTTTTGCAATTCTTAAAATTTTACTTTCGTCGCCTAACAGTATTGGATACCCTACGCCCTCTTCCAATACAAGTTGTGCAACTTTTAAAATTTTTAAATTTTCTGCATCCGCAAAAACTACTCGTTTAGGGTCTTTACGGGCTTTGTTACCAATTACTCTACTTAATTGATTATCTAACCCTAGGCGCTTATTTAATTCAAGTTCGTAGGTCTCCCAATTTAAAATTGGATATTTTGCCACACCACTTTCCATAGCTGCTTTTGCAACTGCAGGCGCAATGGTGGCAAGTAAACGAGGGTCAAGTGGTTTAGGAATAATATAGGTTGGCCCAAATACAATACTTTTTTCGTTGTAGGCTAGCGTAACAATATCGGGTACTGGTGTTTTGGTTAACTCTGCCAAAGCCTTTACGGCTGCTAGTTTCATTGCCTCATTAATTTGTGTTGCTCTAACATCTAACGCTCCTCTAAAAATATAGGGAAACCCTAATACATTATTTACCTGATTGGGAAAATCGCTACGGCCTGTAGCCAGGATAATATCTTTACGTGCAGCAATTCCAGTATCATAAGCAATTTCCGAATCGGGGTTTGCCATTGCAAATACAATTGGATTTTTTGCCATACTCTTAACCATATCAGCAGTTACTACATTACCAACACTTAATCCTATAAAAACATCGGCATCTTTCATGGCTTTTGCTAAATCATAATTAGCAAACTTGCTATCCACATAAAATAGTTTTTTTACTTCTTCTATATCTTTACGGCCAGTATGCAACACACCATCTTTGTCAAACACTATAAAGTTTTTGTGTAACGCACCCAGTGATACATATAACCGTATGCAAGCCATAGCTGCCGCACCTGCGCCATTTATCACAAATTTTACTTTATCAATTTTCTTTTTTTGTAATTCTAATGCATTTAACAATGCAGCAGATGATATAATGGCTGTACCATGTTGGTCATCATGCATTACCGGAATTTTGCAACGTTTTTTTAATTCTTGCTCAATATAAAAACACTCTGGAGCTTTAATATCTTCTAAATTAATGCCGCCAAAAGTTGGTTCAAGCGCTTGTACAATTTGTACAAATTTTTCGGGATCGGTTTCGTTTATTTCAATATCAAACACATCAATATCTGCAAATATTTTAAATAAAACTCCTTTACCCTCCATTACGGGTTTGCTAGCAGCCGGACCAATATTACCTAAGCCCAAAACTGCAGTGCCATTGGTTATTACACCAACTAAATTTCCTTTGGCTGTATATTTATAAACATCCTCGGGGTTATCTTTTATTTCTAAACATGGAGCTGCTACACCAGGGCTGTAAGCCAGCGATAAATCTCTTTGAGTTTTTGCTTCTTTTGTAGGCACAACTTCTATTTTGCCAGGGCGCCCTTTGGCATGATATTCTAAGGCTTGTTGTTTTCGTAAATCTTTGCTCATAATTTAAACTTCCTTTAATACAATACTCTTATGTGCAATTTACACAATTATAATTTGACTGATTTATGCGACTGCTTTTGCTTTAAAACTCCAGGTAATAAAAAACTCAGCAACTATTTCGCCTGCATCATTTTTTCCAATAGAGGTTGTGGTAATAGCCTTTCCTTCACCAGTTTTTATAGCTTCTTCAATGGTTTGTTTTATGGCTAAACCATCGGTACAAATAAAGGTAGTTTTAGCAATAGCTTTTTTAATAAAATTGCCCTCTACTTTTAGCACTAGCATACTTACACTTGGCTTGCGGTTGTGTATATGAGCTAATGCTAAAACACCCGTACTCATTTCGGCTGCCATACTTAGGCAAGCAAAATAAGTACTTTTAAAAGGATTTGTACTAAGCCATTTGTACGGTACTTTTACACTACATATTTCTTCGTTAATATCTACTACTCTAACTCCACAAAAAAATGCACTTGGTAATTTAGTAAGCAAAAACATCCGAAATTTTATCGGATGTTTAATAAGTTTAAAGAAATGATTAGCGTTACTCATATCAATGAAAAAAATTATTTATTTTGAATACAGTTTTGGATCTAATGCTGTGGGGCTCCACTGTTGTAAAAAATTTAATACTTTTTCGGCATCATAACTTTTTTTTCCATTCTCAAAATATTCACTAGCTTGAGTATGTATTCTATTACCTTTCCCATCTAGAATAATAAATACAGGAAAACCAAAACGCTGCGGAAAACCATATTTGGCAAATACTTCTTTATTCTGGTTTTCTTTACTATAATTTAAATGATACCATTCGAATGATGCATTTATGGTAGAATCAATTTTAGCATCTGCGGTACAAAATCTTGCAAACTCAATACACCAACTACACCAATTGCCTCCAGCTTGTATGAGTACAAATTTATTTTGAGCTTTAGCTTTTTTTACAGCTGCAGCTATATCTTTTACTGCATTGGCTGTTGGGCTATATAATTTTTTCTCTTGTGCGGTAACTATTGTTAGTTGTGTTAAAAACAATAGGGCTAAAAGTATTTTTTTCAAATTTAGATTTTAATTTAATTTATAAATTATGAGATAGACGTTTTTTGAACTACCCTTAACTCAATTAACGCTAAAAATAGTATTTTTCTACAAAACTTGGTTTCTTAACAAATCTTCAAAAACATCTCGTTGCCGTATTAATTTTGCTTCGCCATTTTCAACCAATACTTCAGCAGGTTTTAAGCGACTGTTAAAGTTGCTACTCATTTCGTAGCCATACGCACCGGCATTGTAAAAAACCAAATAATCGCCTTCTCTTACTTCAGTAATTTTTCTATCCCATGCAAAAGTATCTGTTTCGCAAATATTACCTACAACCGTGTATATACGCTCTGTTGCGTTTTCGTTACTAATATTTTGTATGTGATGATAGGCTTCGTACATCATTGGCCTAATTAAATGGTTAAAGCCGCTATTAACTCCTGCAAAAACAGTAGCCGGTGTTTGTTTTATAACATTTGCTTTTACTACAAAGTATCCGGCCTGGCTCACTAAGTATTTACCAGGCTCAAACCAAACTTGTATTTTTTTACCTGTTTCGTTTTCGAAAGCACTAAATGCTTCTGCAACTTTTTCGCCAAGAGATGTTAAATCAGTTTCGCTATCTGTTGGTTGATAAGGCACTTTAAAACCACTGCCCAAATCAATATATTTTAAGTTAGGAAAATGTGAAGCAATAGTAAACATTACTTCTAACCCTTCTAAAAAAACATTTACATCTTTTATTTCGCTACCTGTATGCATGTGTATGCCTTCCACATTTAAATTGGTGGTTTTTACCACACGTTCTATATGCCTCATTTGATGAATGGAAATACCGAATTTACTATCTACATGGCCTGTGCTAATTTTAAAATTTCCACCTGCCATAATGTGAGGATTAACTCTTATACAAACAGGGTAATTGTTGCCAAACGTATTACCAAATTGTTCTAAAATAGAAATGTTATCAATATTAATTTTTACTCCTAAATCTTTTGCTTGTAAAATTTCTTCAAAATCTACACAATTGGGTGTAAATAAAATATTATCTGCTTTAAATCCAGCCATTAAGCCCAACTTTACTTCGTTTATGCTTACAGCATCTAAGGAAGCGCCTAGGTTATTAATATGTTTTAAGATATTAATATTGGTAAGCGATTTACAGGCATAAAAAAACTGAGCATTACATTTACTAAATGCTTTTTGTAATTTTTGATACTGTTCTGTAATACGCTCTGCATGATAAACATAAACAGGTGTGCCAAATTTGTTGGCTATTTGTACGAGTTGTTGGTTTGATACTATTTGTGACATATTGCGAAAATACGAAGGAAGTTTTTTTAATTCGAATTATGAAGAAATGTTTTATTTAACTGGTTTTTATAAATACAAGCTATGCTTAGTAAAGAGGATGTGTTTTTATGCATTCATTTCTTTTTGTAAAAACTTTCCCGTAAAACTTTCCTTAACTTTTATTAAATCTTCAGGTAACCCTTCAAACAAGATTTTTCCTCCTCCATCGCCACCCTCTGGACCGATATCTATAATATGATCGGCTACTTTTATAACATCCATATTATGTTCAATTACTAATACGGTATTACCTCTATCTACTAATTTATTTACAACATCTAACAACAACTTAATATCTTGAAAATGCAAACCAGTTGTAGGTTCATCTAAAATATAAAATGTTTTACCTGTATCTTTTTTTCCAAGCTCAGTACTTAGTTTTACTCGTTGTGCTTCGCCTCCACTTAGGGTTACAGCACTTTGGCCTAATGTAATGTAGCCCAAACCAACCTCTTGCAATACTTTTATTTTTCTATAAATAAAAGGTACTGGTTGAAAAAACTCTACGGCTTCATCAACACTCATATTTAACACATCGCTTATACTTTTCCCTTTATAACGAATTTCTAAGGTTTCCTTATTATATCTTTTTCCATTACATTTTTCACAATGCACATAAACATCTGGTAAAAAATTCATTTCAATTACTCTCATACCGCCTCCTTCGCACACTTCGCATCTTCCACTTTTTACATTAAACGAAAAACGCCCTGCGGTATACCCTCTAATTTTTGCCTCGGGTACACTTGCAAACAGGGTACGTACATCGGTAAAAAACCCACAATAGGTTGCAGAGTTGCTACGTGGTGTACGCCCAATTGGGCTTTGGTCTATTTCAATTACTTTATCAATATGCTCTAACCCTTTTATTGATTTATGCGGCATTGGCATAGCTTTACTTTTGTAGCAATGCTTTGCAATTATGGGGTATAGTGTTTCATTTATTAAGGTGCTTTTTCCGCTTCCACTTACCCCTGTTACCACTATTAATTTACCTAGTGGAAATTGTACAGAAACTTTTTTTAAATTATTACCTGTTACTTCTTTTAGCTCAATATGTTGCCCATTACCTTTTCTTCGTTCCTTAGGTATTTCAATTTTTTTTACTCCACTTAAATATTGGGCTGTTTCGCTATTACTCTCTAACACTTCTTTTGGTGTGCCTTGCATAACAATATTTCCACCAAACCGCCCTGCTTTTGGGCCAATATCAATTAAATAATCACTTGCTAACATAATATCTTTATCATGCTCTACAACCAATACATTATTACCAATATCTCTTAAATGTTTCAACGCATCTATCAATCGTTGGTTATCGCGTTGGTGTAATCCTATGCTTGGCTCATCTAAAATATAGGTAATACCTTGTAGCTGGCTACCAATTTGTGTTGCTAGCCTTATTCGTTGAGACTCTCCACCACTAAGGGTTTTAGTTGGGCGGTTTATGCTTAAATAGGTTAAGCCAACATTTAATAAAAATTGTAAGCGTTCTCTTATTTCCTTCAACACATCTTTTGCAATGGCATTTTGTTTTTTATCTAATCGTAATTCTAAGCCATCAAACCATGCTGCCAAATTATCTAAATTTAGGTTAGATAGCTCTGCAATATTTCGATCATCTATTTTAAACCACAAACTTTCTTTACGTAACCGGCTACCGTTACAACTAGTGCAATCTTTTAAGGTCATAAATTTTTCTACCCACTCAATTAATGTTTGTGTGCTTTGTGGAGAGAAAAACCAACGTTTTAACATAGGAATAATACCCTCGTAGCTGCCTGTATACGTTTGCGGAATGGTATCGTCGCTTAAATCCATTTCTAAATCTGCACTAATCCCTTTATCGCCATGCAACAATAAGGCTAGTTGGGGTTCTGATAACGTACTAATTGGTTTATCTAAATTTATTTTATACTGCTTTGCAAAAGCTTGTACTTGCATAAAAACACTAGCACTTCTTTCTTCACCTAGTGGCACAATACCACCTTCCTTTACCGATTTAGTTTTATCGGGTAGCACTTCATCCATATCAATGGTATATACATTTCCCAGGCCTTTGCAAGTTGGACAAGCCCCATAGGGTGAGTTAAAAGAAAATGCATTTGGTGAAGGCTCCTCGTAACTTATGCTGGTATCTTCACACATTAATAACTTACTGTATTGCTTTAACCTATTGGTTTGTTCGGTTAATACAAACATTAAATCTTTACCTAGTTGCAATGTTTTTTGTACACTTTGGCTGAGGCGTAAACGCATATCATCATTTACGGGTAATCTATCTACCACCAACTCTATATCATGAATTTTATATCGATCAAGCTGCATTTTTGGGACTAAGTCTTTTACTTCTCCATCTATTCTTACTTTTAAAAACCCTTTTTTACGAACCTCTTCAAACAATTCTCTGTAATGGCCTTTTCGTCCTCGTACTAGTGGAGCTAAAATATTTATTTTTTGATCTTCAAAATTTTCAAAAATATTTTGTGTAATTTCTTCTTCGCTAAATTTTACCATTCGCTTTCCAGTGTTGTAGCTATACGCCTCCCCAATTCTTGCAAAAAGTAATCGCATAAAATCGTACACCTCTGTAACGGTACCCACTGTACTTCTTGGATTTTTATTTGTTGTTTTTTGTTCAATAGAAATTACTGGAGATAGTCCAGTTATTTTATCAACATCTGGCCGTTCCATATCGCCTACAAATTGCCTTGCATAAGCCCCAAAGCTTTCCATATAGCGGCGTTGCCCTTCATTATAAATGGTATCAAAAGCCAAGGACGATTTTCCACTACCACTTACTCCTGTAAACACCACCAATTTATTTTTGGGTATAGCTATGTTGATGTTTTTAAGATTATGCTCTCTTGCACCAAATACTTCAATAGTATCTTCTGTAGTTTGTTGAATAGTTGTTTTTGCCATGATTAATTTATCACAAAGAGACTAAGGTAACAAAGTACACCTAGAAATGTTAATTTATAACTTTATTTAGTTGGGTATTTGTATGAAACAACAAATGGGGCTTATTGTTCGGAATAGTGATGTGTTAGGTGTACGGCACAAAATATTCTACAATAATGATCTACTCTATGCTCTATATAAAAAGCAAAATCTTCCAACAAAAACAGCAGAAACCAGTACAAAAAAGTATGTTCAATTTTAAAAAAATGATGGTAATAAAAACCAATATTCTCTGGCATAATTCATATGCGTATTGGGCAATTTATTGAAAAATTATACGGCCATTATTTCTTTTTCTTTGGCATCTAAATGCTTTTCAATTAGCGCTACAAATTTATCTGTAGTTTGTTGTACCTCGGCTTCAGCATCTTTTGCTGCATCCTCACTCAACCCATCTTTTTGTAGTTTTTTAATATCTTCAATGGCATCTCTACGAATATTACGTACTGCAATTTTTGCATGTTCACCTTCTCCATTACATTTTTTTACCATTTCTTTTCTACGTTCTTCGGTTAGTGGGGGTAAAAATAATCGAATATTTACCCCATCATTTTGTGGGGTAATACCAATATTGGCCATCATAATTGCTCTTTCAATAGCTTGTAACATATTTTTTTCCCAAGGCTGAATACTTATAGTTCTAGCATCTAACGTAGATACATTGGCAATTTGATTAATAGGCGTTGGGCTACCATAATAATCTGCCAGTATACCATCAATCATATTTGGTGTGGCTTTTCCAGCTCTAATCTTCATTAACTCCACCTCTAAGTGATTAATGGCTTTTTGCATTGAAGTTGATGCTTCTGATTGTATTATACTTAACTCTTCGCTCATAAAAACAGTTTTTAAATGGTTGCAAAGCTATAAAAAAGAAATGTGATAGCCGTATTAAAAGGCTAAAAGATATTATACAAGAATGATAATAAGACGATGTTTTATTCTACTTCAACAGTATCGATTGCTAAAGAAAGTACTTTATGAGTGGATACTATTTTAGTTTTTGTTGCACCACCTAGTTGTTGCATTTGCCTAGTTTTTAAACGGCTATAGTAATAAATAATTCCCATAAACAAAAAGGCCAAAACAAACAAACTAGCAATTGTGGTGGTAGTGCCCATATTACGCATTGCAAAAGCTAACCCTATGAATACAATATTTGCTCCCACACAAGTAAGGGTTACCATTTTATGATTTAAACCTAAGTCCAACAAAAAATGATGAACATGATTTCTATCTGGGCTAAAAGGTAATCGCCTATTTAAAATACGAATAGTAAATACTCTTAAGGTATCAAACAAAGGAATCATTAATATTGCAAAACCTATAGCTGGTGCTGATTGTATAGGAAAATTTGAAACCGGGCTACCAGCAATATTAATAAACTTAATAACTAATATGGAATTTATTAAGCCCAATAATAACGAGCCAGTATCTCCCATAAATATTTTTGCCGGAGAAAAATTATAAATTAAAAAAGCTAATGTACTGCCTGCTAATGAAAAGGCCATAATGTCATACATTAACTGACCAGCATAAAAAAAGTATGTGCCAAATAAAATGGTGGTAAGTAAACCAAGGCTGTCTGCTAACCCATCTACCCCATCAATTAAATTAAACGAATTAGTAATTAGAATAATGGTTAATAAAGAGAGGACAATACTAGCCACTGGAGGTATTTGGTTCATCCCTAAAAAACCATGCATATCGGTAATACGCACCCCGCCAAATTTTATAATAATACCTGCAGCTATTAATTGACCAATAAATTTTTTTGTAACGGATAACACTAAAATATCATCTTTGATACCTAAGAAAAATATTTAATTAGCTGCAGCAGCAAAATATTGAAGCTCCGAGGCTATCCCCAATGGAACACCCATTAAAATGGCAACAATAAACCCAGCAAAAATACCTAACCCACCAAGCGTAGGTATAACAGTTTTGTGCACCTTACGTTCGTCAGGTTCATCAAACAGCTTTTTATCTTTAGCAAGTTGTATTATTACAGGTATTGAAAAAAGGTAATTAAAAAAGCTAGTGCCGCACTCAATAAAACATTATCCATACACCTTGATTTATGCTCTAAGCTGGAATTAAAGCTAATAAAAAAGTATAAAAATATAATTGTAGCTCTTTATTAATAATTATATGACTATATCCTACTACTAAAAGAATGAAAATTATGATTAGTATAACGATTTAATTGTAAACTTATTATTAACAATTATTGTACCAACCTTTATTTTGTTTTGCATAAAGGGGTATTTATTTTAGGTTTGCACAAAATAACTATTATTACATGAGCAAATTAACCGAAACAGCTAGCCAACTACGTAGAGATATTGTAAGAATGGTACATGCCGTACAGAGCGGACATCCAGGAGGCAGCCTAGGCTGTGCAGATTATTTTACAGCTTTATTTTTTGATGTTATGAAACACACCGCTGTTCCGTTTAGTATGGATGGTGTTGGGCAAGACTTGTTCTTTTTAAGCAATGGACATATTTCGCCTGTATATTATAGTGCTTTGGCAAGAAGTGGGTATTTTCCTGTAACGGAGTTAAGCACTTTTCGTAGGCTTAATACTAGGTTGCAAGGCCACCCAACAACACATGAGCATTTGCCGGGTGTACGTATTGCAAGCGGTAGCCTTGGGCAAGGTATGAGTGTGGCAATTGGTGCCGCATTGGCAAAAAAACAAAACAACGATACTAATATTGTTTACTGTTTACATGGCGATGGTGAGTTAAATGAGGGGCAAAACTGGGAAGCCATATTATTTGCAGCACATAATAAAGTAGATAATTTAATAGCCACTATTGATTGGAATGGACAACAAATTGATGGCAGTACAGATAACGTATTAAGTTTAGGAAACTTAAAAGCAAAGTTTGAAGCTTTTGACTGGCTAGTACTAGAAATGGATGGAAATGATATGGATGCTGTAGTTGCTGGTTTAAATAATGCCAAAACATTTTTAGGCAAAGGAAAACCTATTGTTATTTTAATGAAGACCGAAATGGGTAAAGGAGTAGATTTTATGGAAGGCAGCCATGAATGGCACGGCATTGCACCAAACGATGAGCAACTAGCTAAAGCGTTGGGGCAGTTGGAGGAGACTTTGGGGGATTATTAAGGTTACGAAAGGGTAATGAGTTAGAAGAAGATATTTTTATTTAATATTACTAAATAGATATATTAATTTAAAAAAGTTTTTTAAACCTACTTCAACTCAATCCCTTGCCCACTTGCTTTATACGCCGGAAACCAGGCTGCAACAAAAGCAATAATTAATGCGGTAACGGCAACTAGCAAAATATCGGTAGCTACTATTTTTACAGGAAAATAATTTACTAAAAATGTGCCGCCTTTTAATGAAATAATATGCCATTTCACTTGTATAAAACAAATCAACATTGCCAAGGCAATACCTATACTGCAGCCAATTACACCAAGCAACAAACCCTCTGCTAAAAATATTTTTAAGATAGATGCTTTTGTAGCACCAATGCTTTTTAAAATGCTAATATCTTTTTTCTTTTCTAACACCAACATAGTTAAGGCACTAATCATATTAAAAGCTGCAATAATTAATATTAAGGTAAGCACTGCATAAATGGCCCATTTTTCTAACTGCATGGTATTGTATAGGCTGGTATTTTGCTCGTACTTCGTTTGTACTTTGTAATTAGTGTCTAATAAAGTGGCTAGTTGTTCTTTTATTTTTTTAGGATTTTCAGCTGGTTTTAACTTAATTTCTACTGCACTAAACTCATCGCTTTGTAAATTCATTTGTTGCTTTACAAAAGTAATATTAGTAATGGCATACTTATTATCAAACTCTTGTTGTATAGTAAATACCCCGCTGGCTTTAGCATTACCTTTGCTAAGAGATTCTAAGGGATCGTTGCTTTCGCTATTTTTTTTGGGCAAAATAATAGTCAACTCATTACTAGTAAATGCACCATCTAAATTAATACCAGCAGCATCTTCAATACCACTACCCACTATAAGTGTAGGGTATTCGGCTGTGCCTATTTCGTATTTTCCTTTTTTAGTTTTTTGTGCTACGCCGCTTACATTAATATATTGTTCATCTACCCCTTTTAAATAGACTACGGTTTGTGCGTCACCATTTTGTAGTAATGCTTTTTCTTCGGCAATAGTACTTATATTTTGTACAAAAGTTTGTTTGCTTAGAATAGATAATTTATCTGCCGACAATAAAAATGTTTTTCCTTTGGTTGGTATAATTTTTATATCGCTGT